>Ga0181520_10000528_pt1 | contig 83245 bp, 72 predicted proteins | sample PEATcosm2014_Bin_29_FD_132451 | JGI IMG/M metagenome (GOLD analysis project Ga0181520, IMG submission 132451) | Peatland microbial communities from MTU Mesocosm Facility, Houghton, MI, USA - PEATcosm2014_Bin02_30_metaG | ecosystem: Environmental > Terrestrial > Soil > Wetlands > Peat | place... | reverse complement strand
TCGAACAAGATCACGCTGGAGCGCATGGGCGATCATGACTCGCGTACAGTGATGGAGTTTCCGCTGGATGCGCAATCCCGCGCCATGCTGCTGAAAGATGGCGATATCGTGCGCGTGTTATCAATTGTTCCGCGCTTCAGCAATGCGGTTACATTGCGCGGCAATGTGGTCAACCCGGGACGCTACCCGTGGACACCCGGGATGAGAGTGCGGGATCTGATACCGAATGCCCAGGCGTTGCTGACGCGCTCCTATTGGCTGGCCCGCGCCACCATGACCGAGGGTCGGAGCACGGAGTATCCCATCCGAACGGAGTATCCCATCCGAGCCGTCCCCACCATGGCTAAGACGGACAATTTCGCCTCTACAGAGCCTCCCAATGTTCGGCCTGATGGGAGTGTCCAAACTGAAAATAACCCGCAGGCATCCGCGGCCGATCAATCGCAGGGCAGCGCGGTCCCCGTCCAGCTTGGACCCAAAAAGCCAAACAGCGAAACACTTACGGCGGATCTGCATCGGGCCTCTCCGGAGATTAACTGGAGCTATGCCATTATTCAGCGAGTTAACCCCGTGGACCTATCGACGAAGCTACTCTCCTTTGATCTGGGGAAGGCCGTTCTCGACGGCGATCCGGCAAACAATCTTGAACTCAAGCCGGATGACATTATCACCATCTTTTCGCAGGCCGATGTTTCGGTTCCGCAAAGTCTGCGCGCCCGCTACATCAGTCTGGAAGGTGAGGTGGTCAGGGCCGGAATCTACAAAGTTGAGGAGGGCGAACTGCTTCGCGACGCGCTGAGAAGCGCAGGCGGTGTTACCCCCGATGCCTATATCTACGGCACCAAAATGACCCGCGAATCCGCCCGGGTGGAGCAGCAGCAGAGTATCGACGAACTGGCGAGTACGCTGGAGTCAGAGATTCTCCAGGCACAGGCTGCCGGTGCCCCCTCCCAGGAGGCACTGATCGCGCGCCTGCGGACCGCCAAGGCGACCGGGCGCATCGTACTCGCGATGAAGCCCAATGCAAGCTCGATCGACGCCTATCCGTCGATCATCGTAGAGGACAACGACCGCATTGTGATCCCACATCGTCCCTCGACGGTATCGGTGGTAGGCATGGTCTATAATCCCGGTTCGTTTGTCTTCGACCCGCGCCGAAAGGTTGGCGACTACTTGAAGATGGCCGGCAAGGGAAGGCCGCACGCGGATATGCGCCACGCCTTTGTGCTTCGCGCCGACGGTACCGTTGTACCAAGCCGGTCGGTAAACGGCTTATTTGCAGGCGACAGGTTTGCGTCATTGAACCTGTATCCTGGGGATCGAATTGTGGTGCCGAATAAGATTCCAACCGGAGCCTTCGTGCGCGGGTTGCGTGATTGGTCCCAGATCTCCTCGCAGTTTGCCATTATGGGCGCCGAGTTGGCACTGATTCAGTAGGTTGTGATCGCGCCGTCGGGCGGCGCCGGCAAGCAGGGTGAAGCAAAGCATTGTTAGAATGGGTGTTAAGTATGCGGGAAGGGCCAGCATGAAGTCGGAAGCGATCAGCGAGCAACTCAGGGAGCTGGCAACGCCAGGCGCGCACGGATCCCACGCCAACCTGCTGGACCTGTTGATCGTACTCTCGAAGCGCCGGAGATTCATTCTCGGATTCACGGCCGCTGTGGCGATTCTTACGGTGATTGTGGCGCTGCTGATTCCGAACAAGTACACGGCATCTACGGTTGTGTTGCCACCGGCACAGCCGTCCTCCATGGGCTCGGCCCTGCTGAGCCAGCTTGGTGGAAGCGCCGGTTCTGGTGCTCTGGCTTCGCTGGCAGGCGGGAGCCTTGGCATCAAGAATCCAGGGGAAATGTACGTCTCATTCTTTCGTGGCCGGACGGTTGAAGATGCCGTGATCCAGCGCTTCGGACTGCGAGACCGGTATAAGAGCAAGACGATGTACGACGCGCGCGAAGCGTTTGAAAAGCATTCCACGGTGGCCCTGGGAGCTAAGGACGGACTCATCCGCATCAGCGTAGAGGATCGCGATCCGAAAGTGGCCTCCGAAATTGCCAACGGCTACGTCGACGAGTTCAAGAAGCTTTCTGCCACCCTGGCCATCACCGAGGCAGCACAGCGCCGCTTGTTCTTCCAGCAACAGTTGACGGAGGCGAAGGATAACTTGACGACGGCCGAAGAAGCGATGAAGCGCACCGAGATCTCCACCGGCGTTCTCCAGGTTGACAGCCAGGCGAGGGCTTTATTGGAATCTGCGGCAGTACTTCGCGGTCAAGCGGTGGCGAAAGAAGTTCAGATTCAGTCCATGCGCGCCTTTGCCACGGAGGACAATCCGGAGCTGATCGTTGCCAAGCGGCAACTTGCCGAACTGCAGGCACAAATAAGCAAGCTCGCCGGGCAGGGCCCAGACGAGTTTATCGTGTCGAAAGGAAGGGCTCCCGAGGCTTCGATGGAGTATCTTCGCAAGTTGCGTGACTTAAAGTACAACGAAACCGTCTTTGAACTGATCGCCAAGCAGTTTGAATTGGCCAAACTGGATGAGGCACGCCAAGGTTCGATCGTTCAGGTGGTCGATGTGGCCGTACCTCCGGATAAGAAGTCGTCCCCTAAGCGAATGCTTATCGTCCTCATGACGACGCTACTAGGCTTTTTTGCGGCCTGCGGCTGGTGCATCTTTGCTGAGCAATTCCAGTGCATGAAAGGGAACCCAGCCAACCGCGAGCGCCTCGACGCTCTGCGCGCGATATTGCGATAGATGACCGGATCGATTCTACAATGATCTATGCTGATCAGAGATGGATTGGAGACCACGGCATCGGCCGCTTTGCGCGTCGGGTGATGGCTGGTCTCGACTATCGTCCGGTTTCGCTGGTGTCGCCTCCGGCCTCGCCGCTGGACCCTTGGCGGCTCACACGTGAGCTTGGCAAATTGACTGATGGGGACCTTTTTTTTTCGCCGGGCTACAACTCCCCACTTTTCTGCGGCTCGCCTTTCGTATTCACGCTGCACGATCTGAATCACATCGACCGTCCAGAAAACAGCAGTCCGCTCAAGCGGCTATACTATGCAACGGTCTTGAGGCGGGCCTGTTCTCGCGCTGCCCGTATCCTTACGGTCTCGGAATTTTCGAGAAGGCGGATTATTGGGTGGTCGGGTGTGCCGCCGGAAAAGGTTTTCAACGTTGGATGCGGAGTGGACCCTGAGTTTCATCCCGGAGTTGACTCCTATGGGCTTTCGTTTCCGTATCTTGTTTGCGTCAGCAACCGCAAACTGCATAAAAACGAGTTCCGGGTGGTAGAAGCCTTTGCCCGGGCACAGATCGCAGCCGAAATTCGACTTGTGTTTACGGGTAAGCCCACGGCTGAGCTTACGGCTTTTATTGAACGCTGTAAGGTGACGCCGCGTGTCCATTTTGAGGGAATGGTTCCGGACGTAATATTGCCTTCGCTCTACCGCAGCGCTGAGGCGCTGGTATTTCCATCTCTTTATGAAGGATTTGGACTCCCGGTGTTGGAAGCGATGGCTTGCGGCACGCCGGTGGTGACCGCAAACACAAGCGCGTTGCCCGAGGTTGCCGGAGATGCGGCCCTGCTAGTGGACCCGACGTCGGTGGAGCAGATTGCCGGGGCGATTGAACGAATCGCGAGTGACGGTTTCCTGCGCGAACAGCTTCGGAAAAAAGGTTTGGTGCGGGCCGCCGCGTTCTCGTGGTCGGGGCCCGCTGCCCGGGTGCGGAGCGTGCTGGCCGGGGCGGCGCACCTGCCAGTTGGAAGACGATGGTGAAGATGAGTCAGCGTCGCAAGCTTCTGTCGGTGTGCATTCCCGCCTATAACCGGGCTCATCATCTTGCCGCTCTGCTGGATTCGATTCTTCGGCAGGAATTTCACGACTATGAGGTCGTAATCTGCGAGGACATGTCTCCCGAGCGCCAGCAGATCGCGGCCTTGGTGCGCAAGTACGAGTCGCGTTATCCGGGAGTTTTACGTTACTTTGAGAATGAAACGAATCTGGGTTATGACGGCAATATTCGCAACCTTGTGGAAAAGGCCTCTGGCAAGTTTTGCTTTTTTATGGGCAATGACGACATCATGTGCGAAGGAGCCATGGAGACTACGGCTGCCGTGATCGCCCGCCATCCGTACGCCGGACTCGTTTTGAAAAGCTACGGTTGGTTCGATGAAGTGCCAGAGAAGGTGAACCAGGAAGTCCGGTGGTTCAATGAAGAGAAGGAATTCGCGGCCGGGATTCCGGCAATACGGTTTGCATTTCGACGGTCCGGCGTGATTTCCGGATACATCGTTCATCGTGATGCTGCGAACGAGGCGGCGACTTCCAAGTTTGATGGAACGCTCTATTATCAGATGCATCTGACTGCAAGCGTCCTGGTGAGCAGAACGGCTGTTTGCACGCCCAAAGTATTGGTTCTCTGCCGCAATAACGAGCCTCCAGATTTCGGAAACAGCGACAAGGAAAAAGGAAAATACATCCCGGGCGGATACACCCCACAAGCTCGCGTTAATATGATCGGCGGGGCGATATCAATTGTGCGCAATCTAAAGGAAACCCAGGGAATCGACGTGGTGGAAGATGTAGTTCACGATTATGCGAATTACTTTTACCCATATATAAAAGATCAGCTACGCCTCCCGATTCGAGAGTACTGGAAGCTCTACAGAGCTTTCTGGAAAATGGGATTTTCCAAATACAAAATGTTCCATATGTATTTCTTGACTGGATACTTGCTGGGAGAAAAGCGATTTGATGGTCTCACCAGATTTGTGCGAGGCATCATGGGGAGATCACCACACTTTGGAGCAGTTCCACGATGAAGGAAACGCAGCAGGGCAAAGGGAACCGCGTGTTCTGGTTGAGCCTGTTTTTTTGCACCGTGTACCTGTCCTACCGGTATCCTCTGCAAATCAATTCGAGTGGAACTAGTCCGACTTACTCGGATACGCCGGTCGCGCTGCAAGCGGGTAAGTTTCTGCTCGCAGTTCCGTTGTTCGTGATCGCTGCAAGTCGATGTCTTCGCAATGCCTGTCCTCAAAGACAGTGGCTAGTCACGCTGGGTGTACTATTTCTTTCTAGTTATTCTCTGGTTAAGATTCTTGGTGACAATAATTCGAAGTACCTTGAGGCGTCCTTTTGGATGTTGTTCGCTTTCCTATTGGCTTGGGGGACCGATGCTGTAAGAATTTCAGCGATCGATCGATATCTTCGGTATCTGCTCATTTATGCCCTGGGCAGCACACTGATTGAAGTTGTTCTCTTCGTTGTTTTTGGTAGATTGCCCGCACTGGCCTTCGGGGAGACGTTTTTGATCCGATTTGGCGGATTTCTGGATGATCCAAACGGATTCGGGGCTATCTTGTTCTTGTTAATGGGCTGGTCTTATGGAAGATTTAAGGGACGGACTCGTTTTTTTATCGTAGGCAGCATTGTGATTTCGCTACTTCTAACGCAATCGTGGACTGCAATCGGTTTCTTTACAGCGATCTTCTTATTGTGGGTGTTGACTGGTGTCTCAAAGCGGCCCGTATCGGTGTTATTGGCCATTGGCGCATTCAGTTGGTTGATCCTGTTTCTTGCTCAGAAGGTTCCGCCGTCGACTGTAAGGTCCTTTGTGGACATGCTGGAGACAAAGCAGGGGAGCATCGAGGGGCATTCCATGTCATGGGGGCCGTTGATTTCCAACTGGGACAGCTGGGTATTACTCGGTGGTGCGACGTACGACCCTTACGAATCATGGTGGGCAGGCGCGCCAATTAATTTTGGTGTTCCATGGATTCTCGTGTTCCTTGGCCTCATAGCAAAACTGATCATGTCCTTGGGAAGCGGCCTCTCGAGAGCTGGCGGCGAAGCTCGGCCTATCTATTTAGGATTTTTTCTTTTCGGATCTTATTTCGTAATTGGCTCGCTCAATTTGCCGTTTCCTACGATATTTCCCATAAACTTTCTTTTCTTTCTGTTCTCATTTCTGGTGGCACTTGGGAAAATCCGACATGAGGATGGTACTTCAGTGCAACCGCTTGAGGCCGAAGCGCACTAGTCGCCCAAGAGAAATCGCCCCCAAGAAGTTTGTTTCAAGCTGCGCGATTTGTGGGTAAACGTACATGGACGCGCTGCATCCGCGTGATCTTTCATATTCCTTTTCTTTTTCCCATTCTTCCGGTCAGGCCATCCCAGGTTCCCAGCAGGAAGTTGCGGAACTTATGTGCGCGGTCATGCTCGACGATAAAGCACACTATCGTGTCTTTCAACTGACCATAAGCGCCACTCAAAACCCAGCGAGGAAATGATCGAAAATATTTTGAATAAAAGACAATGCAATTACGCGAAATGTAATAGCGTCTCATGGCGCTATGATTACTGGAATGAAAAGTGTGACCCAGGATCGTTGTCCTTGAAGGATTGCCTGGAGCATGTAGCAGTGTAGCTTGCCTTGAGTCTGCTACAAGATAGCCCGCAGCCCGGATGCGAAAACAGTACTCCCAGTCTACGAAATCGATGAAGTATTCCGATGCGAACCATCCGATCCTATCAAATATCCATGCCGGCATCAGTGCTCCCGAGGTCATGGGGTTTAATGGGCCGCCGTCGCTGGTGCGCCGCACCACAACCTCGATGCCCGTTTCTGGATCCACATACCTGGGATGAATCGAGCCGACACGTTCCCGATGAGGATGGGATTCCCAGGCGGCAAGCATCTGGCAAACAAAGCCTTCGGTAATCTTGCTGTCCTGGTCGAAGAGAATCACCCAGGGATAGCCTTTGCTTTTGGCCCAGAGAACTCCTTGATTCAGGGCCTCCGCGATACCGAGATTCTGTCCATTTTCGATCAGGTGGAAGCCGCAGTTCTTGCTTGTCTCGCGCAAGGGCGCGAGTTCCTCGGCGGTCGAGCCGTTATCGACGACCACTAAATCCTGCACCTGGACGAGTACCTTGGCCATGTTTTCCAGCATGCCGACGTTTGGGTGATAGGTCACGATTACGGCGCAGACGCTGAGTTCAAGAGATGACGATGGTTTCATGCGGCGAATGTCAGAGCGCGAGTCAAGCTAGTAATCAGGATCAAACCAGGATCCCCAGGCCATTGCATTCTTTAAAATTGTAAAAGTTCTTATGGGCGTCGCGGGCGATGTCGATTACCGCCCTTTTCACCGTCGGGAAGCTCATCGTGTCATGGAAAATTACACACTTAGAGTGGTTTGCGCTCCACAATCCGCAGGCAAACGTATCGGCGTAGGTGTGCACGATGTCGACGTGGATCAGGTCATAGAAGCTATTGTCTTTTGCAATCCAGTCGCGGTAGTCGCTTCGAACCAACTGGATGTTTTCAAAAGCGGAAAGGCGGCTTGTTGTCTCCTCGTAAATATCCCGATGATCGACGGTGTGGATATCGCCGACAAAAGTATCCACTCCCGTAACGCTATCGAAGAAGGACGAGAGGGCAGCGGTCGAGTAGCCTTGCTCAACCCCGAATTCCAGGCAGCGCCCGCTGCCGATGCCGAATTTTGCAATCAGGTCAGCAAGCACACTTTCGATGCCTTTCCATGCCGAGGTCACCGGCACAAATCTCGACGGCATCTGACGGCGTTGCGGCACATAAGGACGAACGGGAACTCGTGGCTTAAATGTGCCGCTGAAGAGCGATTTCCAATATCCGATTTCGCTTTGCACTGTGAATCCTCGCTTAACGTTTGTCCGGCTACTCTCAAGCTTGGTGTAAGTATATCAATCGGAAGAAAATTTGTTTAAATTCGAGTTTCTCTGTCGCTGTCAGCCCGACGAGCCAAGCGATGGCCAAGGTGGCCAAAGCCCAGACTCCCATTAATGAGGGGTCTACTGGAAGCATCACGGATTTTCTCCAGAAAGGGAGAAGCATCACGGCTGGAATCACGCACAACAGCGGTCGCAAAAGGCCCTGGAACACGAAGGCGCGACGCGACATCGTAATGGTCGCGCGGGTGAGTTTCATGCTGAGCGCGATATGCAATCCTACGCTGATAAAAGCACCCACCAAGGTTCCGATGGCAACGCCGACCGCTCCGATTCTCTGAACCAGGTAAATGCTGACCGTGACGTTGACTGCGGCTTCGGCAATCGCTGCGATCGTCGCCAGGTGTTGTTTTCCGGTTGCAACCACGATGAGTGAATATGGATACCCCCACATTCGGATGACGTTGCCGAGCACGAGAACTTGCAGAAAGAGTGCGCTGCGGATTGCGTAGTCATGCCCCACCCAGAGTTTCAGCAGTGGATATGATCCAAAGACCAACGGCAGCCCGATCAGGCAGATAAGCAGTACGCAATATCTGGTCACCTTGATGGTCATCTCCCCGATTCTGTCGGGCGTGCTCCCGGATTGCAAAGCGGAGATCGCCGGCAGCAGCGGGCTGAAAAGGCTATTGATCACCAGAAGCATGAAACTCGTGGCCGCGGTGGCGATCGCATAGTATCCAGTGTTTTTGTAGTCGTAGTGGCCGACAATGATCATATCCAGACCGCTGACAAAGAGACTTGCCACGGTCCAAACTGACAGCATCCCGCTATACTTCGCCAAACGCAAGGCGGCTAAGCGATCGATCAAACGGAACGAAAAATTGACGCGGTCCCGGGTGTATTTACTCCATCCGAAGAATTGTCCTGCCGCGGTAGCTACATTGAAAGCGGCCATCGCCCACGCCAGTTGGACGATTTTGCCGTGCATCAAGAGGATTGCCACCAGCGTGGCAGAGGTGAGGATTTTGCTGGTCATGGCCAGAGCCGTGGGAAACCAATATTTTTGCAGGCCAATGAAGGTAGCCAGGAAGGCGGTAAAAGGCAGAGCCAATACGGCCGACGTCCCGACGACCAAAATGCCAAGCCGCAAATCGCCAGTGAGAGAAGCCGGTACCTGGTGAAAAATTTGTGGCACCCGCCAACTGATAATGCAGATTACCGCGGCCCCAAAGAGCGCGCTGACGCAGAGGATTGCAAAGGAACTGCTGAGGATCCGGCTACTGGCGGTGCGATCGCCAACCGCGTCGTACTCTGCCACGAACTTGCCGATGGCGGTTTGCAAACTGAGATCCAGCAGGCTTACGTAGGCGCTGCATTGCAGGATCAGCACCCATGCCCCGTATTCGGCAGGCGACATCCGATGCACAAGCAAAGGCGGAAGCACCAGCGCCACAAGCATCGAGAGTGCAACTCTCATGATGTTGGAGGCTGAGCCTTGCAGGATCTTTAGCCTATGCGACATTTGTTCTCGGATGAAACAGAAGTAACCTTCCGCGGTTCCAAAGCTGCAATGTCATCGCGCCCGGTTTTCACGTCCGGTACCTGCGTCGGCGGCTCCGGGACGGCCCTCTACATAATATAGGAGGGAATGCTCGACAAACTGAATCCTTATGTCCTTCGGAGGGAAAGGATCCAAGCGAAAGCTACGTCTGAGCGCCCAGGAAAAAGTTGGTCTCAAGCTGCGCCACCTGCGGATAGTCCACGAATTCACGACTATAGGCGCGAGTTTTGCTGAAGAGCATGAACACGGCCCAGGCCATCGAGGGAAACATCCTGGCGGCCGGCCGAGCCAGCGTCCGCGGCAGAGGATAGAAGTTGCTCCCCCTCCACGCCTGAAGCCGATAGCCGTTGGGGAAGCACCCGAGCAGGTTCACAAAATCATTGCGGGTATATCCGCGGACGTGCGCCGAGTTGTTCTTGATCGACGTTGGCTGGCGACCGGCGGCTAGCAAAAGCCGGTTGTGGAGTGAGGCCAGATTGGGTATCCCTACCAGGAGATGTCCTCCCACTCTCAGCACCCGGCTTGCCTCGTGAAGGACCCAAAAGACTTCCTTCAAGTGTTCGAAGGTCTGATTAGAAATAACGACGTCGACACTTTCTGCCGAAAGCGGGATGTCTTCCCGTTCAATATTTATGGCATAGGTGCAAATCCCAGCCGCTCGCAGACGCTCGACGTTGGGAGCATAACACTCAACCGCGTGCAGGGCGGCGCGTGGCTCGATGGTTCTCGCGGCAAGCAGATCGATTCCGCTGCCGGCGCCGATATCAAGGACGGAAGAGTACGGCTTAGCCAGATGAAGAAGGCCGCTTACAACATCTCTCCCGTAGTTCAGCTCGCGATCAATCATGGATTTCTCGTGATTCCGTATACCAAACCATACGATGATATGAGAGTCTACACCAGAGCTTCGCCTTGTGACCCGGGAACGAATGGCGAGGCTGCCGCGGGGTTCGCGCCCGTTGCGTCGCCCGGTTTGGTTGGGCGCTTGCTATGATGGATGCCGAGGGAAGTGGCTGGTTGATGCAAACTTCAGGTCTGGCGGATCCGCAACTGTCGAAGCTTCGCGTCGCCATCGTTCATTACTGGTTTGTGGGGCGCGCCGGAGGCGAGCGAGTCGTGGAGGCTCTGGCGGAATTGTTTCCCCAGGCCGACCTTTTTTCGCTGGTCGCCGACCGGACAACCCTGGCGCCGATTTTGCAGAAAAGGAAGTTGCAGACTTCGTTTCTGCAGCGGGTCCCTGGCGCGACCAGATTTCATCGTCATTTTCTCTTCCTTCAGCCTTTGGCTCTGGAGCAGTTTGATCTCAGTGGGTACGACCTAGTGATCAGCTCGGAGTCTGGGCCCGCCAAGGGAGTGATTACATCATCAAAGTGCTGCCACATATGTTATTGCCATTCGCCCATGCGATACATCTGGGACATGTATCCCGAATACAGGCGCGGCATGGGGCGACTGGTTGGACCGATTTTCTCGCTGGCCGCGCATTACATGCGGCTGTGGGATTATGCGAGCGCGGGGCGGGTTGATTATTTCGTGGCCAATTCACACTTCATTGCGTCACGTATCCGGAAATACTACCGGCGCGAGAGTACGGTAATTCATCCCCCGGTGGATGCGGCTACGGCGATGGTCAGCGGCAAGCCCGGTGAGTACTACCTTGCGATCGGGCGCATGGTTGACTACAAGCGCTTTGACCTGGCGGTGGGCGCTTGCACGAAGCTGGACCGGCAACTGAGGGTGATCGGGGGCGGGCCGCAGGATAAAGCCCTGCGTCGAATGGCCGGGCCGACCGTGGAGTTTCTGGGCGCGGTGAGCGACGGCGAACTGCGCGAAAACCTGGCAGGTTGCCGGGCGCTGCTGTTTCCGGGAGAAGAGGATTTCGGAATCGTTCCGGTCGAAGCGCAAAGCTTCGGACGTCCGGTGATTGCGTATGCCTCCGGCGGGGCGCTGGAAACGGTGCGGGGTGTTTTGCCGGACGAGGCGGGGATGGAAAACCCCACGGGAATATTCTTCACCGAGCAATCATCCGCCGCGCTGGTGGAGGCGATTTTGCGCTTTGAGTCGATGGAGGACGGGTTTTATCCGGGGGCGATTCGCGAACATTCGCTGCAATTTGACCGCGAAATCTTTATGAACAAGATGGCGGACTTCGTTCGTTTTGCGGTCGCAGAGTTCAGGGAACGCCGCCGGGTGGACAATTTCTCCGGACAGGCGCAAAAAGACCAGGAGTCCGGACCGCTTCCTCGCGTACCCTCGTAAGCCTTACAAATTCGGCGAGTTGTCTGGCGGCGATAAAGACATTCGCGTTTCACTTCACTTCGCAGAGCAACCTTCCTTCCTTAAAGCGGCGACCGCCGGTCTCGACGGATAGTATCAGTCCCGCCTTACTCCCTTTTTTTTGGGCGCGTTCGGGAAAACCCGGGCTCGAATTTGCGTCGTCTTAGAAGCGAGCTAAACATGTCTCGTAAGCGTTACTTGCTTCTCTTCACGTATCGGAGGATCGACCCCCATGTTCAATGCTTGGCGCGCTGCCGCAATCACGCCGATTTCTACCGTTCCCACGCTGCCAACTTCCAAACAAAATCGCCTGCTGTGCAGGCTGTTCGGTTCCCCGGCCCTTGTCCTCGGAATGCTGCTATGGACGTTTTCCTCATTTGCGCAGACCCCCGCAGGCACCGGTCAGATCACGGGCACAGTGAGAGATCCCAATCAAGCGGTTCTTGCCGGCGCTCCGGTGGTTTTGACCAATACGCAAACTCAGGAAAAGGTTACGGGCGTCACCGATAACCAGGGAACTTATGTTTTTTCAGGACTGCAGCCGGGAAGCTATGTGGTCGAGGTCGACGCCAAGGGCTTTAAGCCGAGCGTAGGCTCTGCGCTTCAGGTGGCGGCGGGCCAGACCGTGAAATCCGATTTTGCGCTGACTCTGGGCATGGCCACGGAGACGGTGAATGTCTCGGCGGGCTCAGAGAACGCCTATCGGGTGGATAACGTGAAGCCGGGCGGGCCGCTGGGAACGCTACCGATCGTGAACCTTCCGTACGCGGTCTACGTGGTTCCTCGTCAATTGATTGATGACACCCAGTCGAGGGATTTCAAAGAGCTTGCCAAGTACCTGCCCACGATTTGGTTCCGCGAGCAGCAGGGGCCGGAGATCCTGCGTCCGGAAAGCCGCGGCATGCAGGGAACCAATATGCAGAACGACCGCAAGGACGGGATGGGATTTGCCGTCACTACGCCGTCGGCGCTTGAGGAATACGAGCAACTCGAGGTTTTCACCGGCTTGGGCGGTGAGTTGTATGGTCCCACCCAGCCATCGGGGATATTCAACTTTGTAACCAAGCGGCCTACCGACGAACCGTTTCGCGAACTCGAAGTGGACTATGAGAGCAAAGCCGTAGGTACGATTCACGGCGACCTGGGTGGCCGCTTCGGTCCGAACGTGGGGGAGAAGCGCATGTTTGGCTATCGCACGAATCTGGTGTTGGCCGACGGCAGAAGCTATGTCGCGGATAGCCAACTGCGCCGCCAGTTGGCGGCGATGGCGCTCGATGTCCGCCCCTTCGCCCATACCACCATTGAAGGCAACTTCAGCTACTACGAATTGTTCCAGCATGGAGACCCTGGCTGGTTTGTCTATACCCCGGTGCTACCCACGTCGAAGTCCGCGTACACCATCATCCCGGCGAATGCGCCCGATCCGACTCGCCAAGGTTATGGGCAGTCCTTTGCTGGCGTGGATATGAACAATGAGATCGGCGAGGTTCGGGTGAAGCAAGATTTTGGTTCGAATTGGCAGCTTACGCTCTCCGTGCTGAACCAGATTGCCAATCGTAATATCAACACGCCGGTCAACGTACTGACGAACACCAGCGCCAATGGAAGTCAGGCGGGATACCTCGCCCGTCCAGGATTCTACAAGCAGTATCTCGAAAACGTCTTCCAGAATACCTTGTCGCCGCGCTTCCAGGTTAAAAGTGACCTTGGATTCCTGACTGGCAAGTTTAAGACCTGGCGCCTGAGCCACAACGTAGTGATCGGAAGCACCGGCTACCGGTTCGCGACATGGAATGCCATTGCTCCAAGCTCGGCTAGCGTGTTGGCGACCACCCCACTCGCCCTAACCGTCCTGTGCCCCGCGGGGCAGGATGCTTCTTGCACCAACACTGGCCCCGGCAGCACCGGGAAATTCCCCTCCGCCAGCATCGCGAATCCGCTGATTGCGGTGCCGCCCGCGGTGGGTATTCCCTCGCAGACCAAGACCAACGCGTCGAATGGCATCTATACGAACAGCATCCTTCATCAGCAGGGATTCAGCCTGGACGATACCATTACGCTCTCCCGGCGCTGGCTGGTGAGAGGTGCTGCCAGCCAGGACTGGACCTGGACGAACAATTACTCGCTTACGCCGGTCTGCACCCCGTCGCTGGGTTGTTCGGTACGTAACTTTAGCCCGAGCGCCGCTAATTTCGAGTCGCAAGGTGTCAGTTCCAGCGCCAGTATCCTCTTCAAACCTCGCGAGAACATGACGATCTACGGGACCTTTGCCGACAGCCTTCAGGCACCCGATACGCCTGTGCAAAACTCTGCGCCGACTTTTGTGATTAACTCCGGCAAGGCTCTGGCGCCGTATCGCGACATTGAGGGAGAAATTGGCTACAAGTTGGTGTCGCCCAGGGTCAATTTCTCGGCCGCTCTGTTCCGCATCAAGCGGCCATATATAGGGGTTCCCGTGGTAGTTCCCAACAGCGTCTGCGGCCCCCTTCCGGCCACGTTTACCACCTGCGCGATCAGCGAGATTACCGGCAATCAGCTTAACTACGGCGCCGAAGGTATGCTCTCGGGGCGGGTCCTCGATAGCCTGATGGTGGTGGCCGGCATCACCGTGCTGGACCCGAAGCTCACCGACACCGGAAATCCATTGACCAACAACAAAACATTTGTGGGGATTCCCAATTACCACTCCAACATTCTTGCCGAGTATCACCTGCCGGTGTGGACTGGCGCGTTCTTCAACTTCGACTGGCTGCACTTCGGACGCCGCCCGATCGACGACGTCAACAGCACCTACGCGCCCCAGTTCAACACCTTTGATGTCGGTATCCGCTACGTCACCAAGATCGATGGGAAAGTGACTAACTTTCGGGTCTGGGTAGACAACGTCACGGATGTGCACTACTGGTCGACCATAAACCCGGGCAGTCTCGTGGGACTGAGCAGTGGCAGCTATCTCGGGCACTTGGGAGAGCCGCGCCTAGTCCTGGCATCCGTGCGCTTCGACTTTTAGGGTTAGGCAGGCGAGCGCGGCAACGTGGGGCAATGCCGCGCTCGTCGCTCTGATCGGAGCTTCAGGATTCCTGCATCTCCAACTCGCTGGAGAGTACGTGGACATCAACCGGATCTCCGGGGGATAGCAGGGACCGGTCTGCCGGAATCATGGCAAGGCCGTCGGCATTCAACATCGCCTTTAACATTCCCGTGTTCTGGTCGCCCGCGCTATAGGCAAAAATCTTACCCTCGCGGTGTTCGAGGTGGACTCGCACAAACTTAATCTTTCCCGGCCGGTTGCGAATCTCACCTTGAAAGACAGCCGAAACGAACTTCCTGAAGACGCGCTTGCGCCCCAGCATCTTTAGTAGCGCCGGGCGAACGAATTCCTCGAAGGTAATCATGGTCGCCACGGGATTTCCCGGCAGGCAGAACACCGGCTTACCGTCCTTGAGGCGAAACGCCATGGGGCCGCCGGGTTTCACGTCCACCTTCCAGAAGACCTCCGCGGCCCCGAGTTCGGAGAGTACCTCGCGAACCAGATCCCGGTCCCCAGTCGATACACCCGCAGAGGTGATGAGGGCATCGGCGCGAAGTCCTTCCGCTATCTTTTCGCGGTGACTTTCGCGATTGTCGCGGGCGATTCCGAGAAACACCGGGATGGCGCCGATTTCTTGAATGGAAGCCGCCAGTGAGTAGGCATTGCTGTTGATCACCTTACCGGCAGCAAATGCGCCACCGAGTTCGACCAGTTCATCTCCGGTCGATAGGATCGCCACTTTTGGCCTGCGATAGGCGCGGATGGAACTCCGGTTACAGGTCGCTAGCATGCTGATTTCGGGAGGTCGGATGATGGCTCCGGAGGGGATGACGACCTCCCCGGCCTTCACGTCCTCTCCGGTGAAACGCATATGCTGGTGAGGCTTGACCTTTGCCTTGATGAGCACGTAACCGTCGGCCTCCGCGGTCTCCTCAAAGGGTACGATGGCATCACAGAGGGCGGGGATCGGTGCGCCGGTCATGATCTTGATTGCACATCCCGGCTCGACCGGCGTGGCGGCCTCTCCGCCGGCAGGGACATAGCCGGTGAGCCGCAGCCGGGTCGGTTCCCGGCAATCGCTTTCGCGCACCGCGTAGCCGTCCATGGCTGAGCTATCGTAGGACGGCATGTTCTGCGGTGCGAGCACATCTTCGGCAATTACCCGATCCAGAGCGTCCAGGATCGCGACAGTTTCAGCACCTAAAACGGATACGTTTTTCAGAATCAAAGTGCGTGCTTCGGCAAAGGTTGGCATGACTTACCTGACTTCCGCGGGATTATTCCATGCAATGCCCGGTGGGTAACCGGTCCAGCTTATTATCTGCAAGCCGAATGGTGTCGCCACCCAATCGCCCGGCTTGTTGTGGATCATGGGTTGCTACAACCACCGTCGTGCCCTGGCTGGGAAGGGTAGTGATAATTTCGTCCACCACCTCGGCACTGATCTGGTCGAGGTTTGCCAAAGGTTCGTCGAATAGGAGAACTACGGGCTGCAAGGCCAAGGCGCGCGCCAGTGCAACCCGGCGGGCCTCGCCGCCGGAGAGCTGCCGGACATTCCTCGTTTCAAATCCCGCAAGGCGGACCAAAGCTAGTGCCTCCGCAACGCGCTGTTTCAGCGCCTCGTCCTTCTGGCCTCTGAGCTTCAATCCATAGGCGACGTTTCCGAATACCGTGCCGGTAAACAGATAGGGGGACTGGTGCAGGAGGGTCACCTGTCGGCGCAAGAGCTGCAGCTCCGCATTTTTCCATTCGACCAATTTCCCGTCAAACTCGATCTCTCCCCGTTCAGGTCTGGAGAGAAACGCCAGGATGCTTAACAGGGTGCTCTTCCCTGATCCATTGTCTCCGGTAAGGACGTAGATGCGCCCTGGAAGGATCGTCAGGCTCTCTAGTTCGAGCGCGATCTTATCACCGTAGTACTTGGTGACGCCGGTCAGTCGATAGCGGGGAGTCATTGTCAGATCAGCTCTTTTGTACCAGATTCAAAGCGAAGTTGATCACCAGCGCTACCGCCATCAAAATGATGCCGAGCGCGATTCCAAAGGCGAATTCTCCTTTGCTGGTTTCGAGCGCAATCGCGGTCGTCATGGTCCGGGTGAATCCCCTGACGTTTCCGCCCAGCATCATGGCAACTCCGACCTCGGAGATAACGCGGCTGAAGCCGGCGATCACCGCGGCCATGATCCCGAAGCGAACTTCGCGAGTGAGTTGCACCAGCCCTTGCACCCGGCTCGCGCCCAAGGTCAATGCCGTCGGAATGACTCGCACATCGGCTCCTTTTACAGCGCTCAGCGTGTAGCCGATCACGATGGGAACCGCCAGGACCGTCTCTCCAATGATGATTGCCTTGGTCGTGAACAGCAGTTCCATGCCGCCGAACGGTCCCTGCCTGCTGATGAACCCATAGATGACAAGACCGATCACCACGGTGGGAACCGCCGTCAAAGTGTTCAACAGAGTGATGGCGACACGCTTCAGGGAAAATTGGCTGAGCCCGACCAGCAGCCCAATGGGAACGCCCATCAGAGTCGCAAAGATGGTTGAGCAGCTGGCGACGCTGATGGAAGTCCAGACCGCCTCAAAGACATCGCGGTCTCCAGAAAGGATCAGCGAAAACGCTGTCCGCAGTATTTCTCCGAAAGAATTCACTCAGCCCGTTCTCGATCGAGTTTGCGATGGTTTATTTGTAAGTGAAAAAAATCGGATCGCCGTCCACTTTGTAATCTGCGATGATCTTTTGGCCTTCCGGGCCGGTGACAAAATCGATAAATTTCATCGCAAGATTGTACTTCACGCCTGGGAATCTCTTGGGATTCACCGCGATCACGCCATAAGGATTGAATAGACCCTTCTCTTTTTCGAAGACAATCGCCAAGTCGGTCTTGCCATGGCGGAAGGCATTGTAGGTTCCACGGTCCGCCAGGGTGTAGCCGCGCAGCTCGGTCGCCATCATAATGACCTCACCCATTCCTTGCCCAGCCGAGCGATACCAACTTCCGGCGGGTTGAATGCCAGCCGCTGCCCATATCTCTTTTTCTTTCACGTCGGTGCCAGATCCATCGCCGCGCGAAATGAAGGTGGCGTGATGTTCCGCGATCCTTCGGAAGGCGTCGGCAGAGCTCTTCGCACCCCTCACACCGGCTGGGTCGTTCGCCGGACCAAGGATCACAAAGTCGTTGTACATGACATCGCGGCGATTAACGCCGAAGCCGTCGGCAACAAATTTATCTTCCAGCTTGCGCGCGTGGACAAAGACGACATCCACATCGCCGGCTTCCGCGATTTTGACCGCCTTGCCGGTGCCTACCGCAATGACCTCAACCCGGCAATTGCAACGCTTTTCGAAGGCTGGAAGCAGAACCTTCAGGAGGCCTGAATTCTCGGTGGAGGTGGTGGTGGACATCTTCAGCCGGTCCTGGGCTGACGAGACTGAGCAGAGGGCAACCGATAGAATTAAAAGCAGTAACGAGGCAGTAATTCGCTTCATAAGCATCCTTTTGCTTGCACGAATTCGAGTTCACAGCAGGCCGAGCCGGTCGATGATGCACCCTACGAAACCGTTGAAAAGGCTGCTGGACACCGCCGCGGCTCTAAAATGCAATCTCTTGGAAGCTCATATCCAGCAGATTGATGATGAGCTCCCGGTTCCGTAGAACTTCTCCCTTTTGCAGGAGAATCTTGCAAGCCTCGGCGACCTCAATGCTTGCGACCACGGCAGGGGTAAAGGATGGATTGCCAAGCTCTTTCTCCGCCCCTTTGCTCTGCGCGCGCGGCCCATAGATCTTCTGAAGGGTGTTCTCGCCCGGGAACTGCGTCGTGACCTGGCCATACCAGCCCGCGATGGCTCCGTGCACCAGAGGTACCTGCAACTCCAAACACGACTGGCACAATGCCATCCGGGTGGGGATGGAGTCGAGCGCATCGACAACGACTTGTGCTCCCTGAAGCAGTTCGATGCCGTTATCAGGTGCATAGGCAATTTGTCTTGCGGTCACGGTGACGGCGGGGTTGATTTCCGACACGCGCTCGAACGCAGATTGAGCCTTCGACCTCCCTAACCATGCAATCGACGAGAAAAGCTGCCGATTCAGGTTGTGTTCCTCAAATACATCGGGATCGATGGCGACGATATTACCCACTCCAAGGCGCGCCAACTGTTCCACGACATACCCGCCCAGACCACCACAGCCCAACACGGCGACGCGGCTACGGAAAAGCACGAGCTGGTTTTCCGTAGAGATTGTCTGGCGGTTACGCTGGTAGCGGGCGGGCAGGATGCCGACTGTCAGTGCGGCTTCTTCGACCTGTGCTACTGAAACTCCAAACTGTTTTGATGCTTTCACTTGCGAGGACCAGGAGAGAAGCTCTCCGGCCGCCTCTGCCGTCAAAAACTGGCCTAGTTCTTTCACCATTACCCCCCACCTAGGAGGGGGAAGAGTGCCAGGTTAGCGCCGTCCGTCAATTCCTGCTCCGGCTCCGCGTGCTTACTTTCAAGCAGGATAATGCCGATCTCTTCAGGCTCGATTCCAAGTTTCTTTACGATATCGGCAATGCGAGTTCCGGGCGGATATTCCTGATCCTCTATCGAGAACCGGCCATCCCGAAAATTCGCGAACAACTTTACCTTGATCCGCACAAAGCTCTCCTATCGTAAATTGCGCGGACACTTTCGTGTCCGCGCAATTTTAACACTTCGTTTTGGCTACCGCTCGTTTAGAAGTTCCAGAAGGCGTCGATCTCTTCGCCGCTGAAATCCCAAACTGCGTTGTGCGGTAGAACCGGCTGCTCGAAGAACTCAGGCAGACGATCGTCCAGGTTCGTCATCCCGGCATCAAGGTTGAACTTGTGTTCGGTCTTCAGAACATACTTGCCAAGGTTGACGACGTCATCACCGGTCAGAGCAATGCCGAAACGAGCATTGATCATATCGATGAGCGCCGGCAAACATTCGGGGATGTCCAACGCCGGGAAGGCGATGAAGATGCACATACCGGTGGAATCCACGGCGGCAGTAGCGATCTGCAGGTTGCGGGAAAGATCAACCTGGCCATCCTTCTTGAGCGGATCCACGTGGCCGCCAACGCCCAGAATGTTGGTCGCGATCGTGTAACCGGAGGTGTGATCGGCACCCATGGTGCTGGTGGCATAGGTGATGCCGATGCCCTTGACCGAGCGGGGATCATAGGCAGGAATGGCCTGATGCTTGACAACCGGAACGCGCGTCACGCCGTAGGTGATGCCGACGTGTTCGGTGCCGCCGCCAAGGATACGGCCAAGCGGAGTTCCCTTGCCGATTTCCTCTTTGAGCAAGCGGACAACGCCCTTGCCATCGCCCCAAGGAAGGACGCCGGCTTCCATCGCTACGCCAAACATAACGGAGGTCTCGATGGAATCCATTCCGAGATCGTCCATGATGTTGTCGGCTTCGGCGATATCGTCCAGTTCCTGAATCATGGCGTTGGCGCCCAGTGCCCAGACCGTCTCATACTCAAAGCCGGAGGTCAGATACTTTCCGTCCTTGTCGTTGTAGATCTGCGAGCACTGAATCAAGCAACCAGCGTGGCATCCGTGCTTCGGCTTGCCACCGCGCTCCACGATTCTGTCATGCATGAATTCGCCAGAGACTTTGTCATGGAACTCATACTGGCCGAAGGTGAAGTTGCGAGTCGGCAGACCGCCCGCTTCGTTCAGGATGTTGACCAGAACGTTGGTTCCGTAGGTCGGCAATCCCTGGCCGCTGACTGGATGATCGACGAGGGTCTTGGAGAAGATCTTCGAGGCAGCCTTGAACTTCTCGGGATCGGCAATCTGGACGCCGGGAGCATCTTTGTCGTCGATCGAGATGAACTTCACCTTCTTGGAGCCCATCACGGCGCCGACGCCGCCGCGGCCATGGCTACGGAGATGGCTTTCCGGATCCTTGACGGAGATGTTGGCGGTCAACATCTTCATTTCGCCAGCCGGGCCTAATGTGATGACGCCAATCTTCTTGCCTAGGCGTGCCTGCAAGGCTTCGACCACGGCAAAGTTGCCCTTGCCAATCAGCTCCGATTCCTCGCTGATGGTGGCGCCGTCTTTGTTGATAGCGATGCTGTACCACTTGTCCGGATCTTTCGGCAAACCTTCGATGATCAGCGCCTTAATGCCCATCTTGGCAAACATCTGCGCAGAAACTCCACCGGCGTTGCTTTCCTTGATACCGAAGGTCAGCGGGCTCTTGGTGCCAAATGACATGCGTCCAGAGTTCGAGGCGGCAGTCCCGGACAGAAGCCCAGGAGCAAAGACCATCTTGTTATAGGGTCCAAGCGGGTGGCAGGTGGGAGGAACCTCTGCTGCCACAACGGTAGACGTTAGGGCGCGACCACCGAGACCGGCCCATGCAGCAGGCACTTCCTCGGTCTTGACGCTAAGATCCGACATATTCACGCGCAAAATCTTGTCCATGTGTTGCTCCTCAATTCTGCTGCTCTAGGTTCGCGGACAGAAACTTTTATGAGATACAAAATACCATTTTTCCCTTAGGCAAGAGGTCTTCCCACCTTAGAAAAAGATTGGTGGGAAGACGAGCTGAGGAATCATGCGAAAGGGATCATCCAAGTCTCCGTCCCAAGCTCATATTCATCCACGGGTGGATGGAGTTGGCTGGAAGACTTTCCGACTCTAGTTCGGCAAGCACATTCTAGGGATAGTGGAGCTTAACCGGAGTGATTCAAGGCAGTCTTCTAGGTGACAGGCGTACTTGTTTCAGAAAGGAAAATATGCATACAGACGTGACAAATCAGGAGTTTTAAGAAACTCCCAGTGAGACTCTCATCCCCCGGGCCACATGGCCCGAACGGAAGGTGCAGCATCGAATGCACCCGAAAGGCAAGATATGCGCAGTCACAACGTAACACGGTTTGCTGTGTGTCGACAACAGAAAAATACGACGTAACGTATGCGAGACAGTTTGCCCTGCTTTTCCACCCTCGCTATCGCTTTCTGAAAGCAAAATTCCGGAGTTGGCACCGATTTCCGGTAGATTCAGGGCAAGGTCGGTTTCTTGTATCCCTGAGATGAACGTGCTATTACATTTCCTGTAGGGCCTACGCCACCTCTGTTGCAAAAGGGACTCAGCTTTCGCATGAAAGTGCAGAACAATTTGGCTCAGATTCGCGCGAAGCGCGGCACATCCGCAGCCCAGTTGGCCGCCGCCATCGGCTGCAGCCGACAGGCGATCTATGCCATTGAGTCGGGCAGCTACATGCCTAATGCATTGATTGCGCTCAGGTTAGCAGACGTGCTCGGCGTCAAGATGGAAGAACTCTTCAGTCTTGAAAAAGAGTCACCGGAAGGTGTGCGGACCGAAGAAGTCGAATTGCTTTCGGAGGATTGGAATCCGCGGAGCGGCCAACCGGTGCAGCTCTGCCGCGTCGACCGGCGGTTGATCGCGACTCCCCCGGAACCGGGCCAGTGGAGTCTTCCAGACACCGATGCGGTGATCGTGGAAGCGGGAAAGAACCAGCGCGTTTCATCCAAGCGCCGAGTGGAGGTGCTGGAGAAGAACTGGAGATTCGACGATCGAGTTCTGATGGCGGGCTGCGATCCCGGTGCTTCTCTGCTCTCGCGTCATCTCCTGGGGCAAGGGGTGGAACTGGTGGTTGCCTTTCAGAACAGCTCGCGCGCGCTCGAACTTCTGAAAAAGGGCGTGATCCACATTGCGGGTACGCACATCCAGGACGAGGCCACAGGGGAGTCCAATTTGCCCCAGATCAAAAAGCTATTCGGCAAGGAGGCGATCACGGTCATCTCCTTTGCGCAACTGGAGGAAGGGATCGTCGTAGCCCCGGGCAATCCGAAGGGAATACGCGGAATTGAAGATCTTGTCCGCCCCGACGTATCCATTTCAAACCGCGAAGTAGGTGCGGGAAGCCGGCTGTTGTTGGATGCCGCCTTGTCGCGCCTCGGCATCGATAGCCAGGCAGTGCGCGGCTACAACAAAATCGCGCTTGGCCATCTGCCTTCTGCCCGCCAGGTGCAAATGGGTAAGGCCGATTGCTGCGTCAACACCAGTGCGGCGGCGCGAGTCTTTGGATTGGACATGGTTCCGCTGGTGAGCAAACGCTACGATTTGGTGGTCCACAAGAAGCACCTGAAACTCCCGCAGGTACAGGCCGTCTTTGACGTTCTTGCGCGCGCCACCTTCCGCCATGAATTGGAAGGCATTGGCGGTTATGACACCAAGGTCTCAGGCACGCAACGGCTGTAACCCGCCCGGAAGCGCGAAGCGCTATCGAAGCGGCTGGCCGCGAAGATCGGTGGTGCGCAGCTTTTCGCCCCGAAGAACCAACGCGTTGCCGAGTAGTTCGTGAACTCCGGCGACGGCTACGTCGCCCACCCAGTAGTCGAGCAGCACCGGCAAAGAAACTTTGTCGGTTGCGCAGATGCACGCCAGCAGGTTGACTCCGCTCTCTTCCTTGACGGTCTTGACGGCCATCGCACGCGGGTATCCGCAACGCATTCTGTATTCGAAATTCTCCTCTGCGTCGAGCCCTCCGCCCGCACCGCAGCAGAGCGTGTTTTCGCGGATCGTGTTCACCGGCATCTCGACGAAACGCTCGGCCGCGTGGCGCAGGATGGTGCGCGGTTCCTCCAGCATCCCCATCGAGCGGGCCGGATGGCAGGAGTCATGATAGGTCACGGTCCAACGGTGGTTGCGCGAAGCATCGAGCGGCAGTTTGCCATGGTGCAGCAGATCGGCGCTGAATTCGCAGATGTGCAATGCGCCAGCGGCGGAGGCGTGCTCAAATCGCGTACCGGTCAGAGCGGACTCGGGTGTCCGGAGAAAGCCCGCCGGGCCATTCATGGTGAGCAGGTACTGGTGAATCGTGCGCCACATGTGGCCGCCCTCGCCGCCCAGAATCCATTGGACGCCCAACCGCCGCGCCTCTTCGTAAATCGGCGCACCTAGGCGCTGTGCCAGTTCATGGGAGCTGTATAGCCCCGGGTTGCTGCCCTCGGCTGCAATCGTGCTGAAGGTGTAGTCGAGTCCGATCTGGTGAAAGAGCGCCAGGTAGCCGAGCAGGGTATACCGGTGCGGCTTGCAAAACAGGTCAGCCGAAGGAGTCAGGAAGAGGATCTCCGCGCCTTTCCGGTCGACGGGCACCTCGACGCGGACCCCGGTGATCTGCTCCAACTCGTCTGCCGCGGAATCAAGGGCCTGCCGGATCTCGTCCGGGTTCTTGCCCAGACTGTTTCCGGTTCGCCAGGAGTTCGCCGCCGGTTTCATGACGCTGCCGGCATGGATGCCGACTAGGCCCAGCAGTTCGCGACCGATCATGGTGATCTCGGCGGTGTCGATTCCTACCGGGCAGTAGACCGCGCAGCGGCGGCACTCGGTGCATTGATAGAAGTAATAGAACCACTGCCGCAGGGTCTCTTTGCGGAGGGGTTTGCCGCGCGTGATCCCCGGAAAGTGTCTGCCTCCGGGAGCGAAGTAGTAGCGATACACTGCGCGCATTAATTCGCCGCGCAATACCGGCGTGTTCTTGGGATTGCTGCTCCCGATGTAGATGGGACACTTGTCCATGCAGACGCCGCAGCGTACGCAGGAGTCCATGAACAGCCGGAACGAGCGGTATTTCTCCAGCCGCTCCTTCATCCCCCGGAGAATAATCTCTTCCCAGTCAGGAGGCAGCTCCCAGTCAAACTCAGGGGAGCCTGTCGCCGGCGAGTAGGGCAAGCCGAGCTGTTGCACGTCCGCCGCCGAGGCGGGATGGCAAAACGTGCCCTCGTGGTAGTTGATGTTCTTGCCCTGGCAACCACCGCGGGGCGATGACAACGGCTCGATCTGGATCAGCGGTTCGGACATTTGCTTCCGGCCTCGATGGGCGGCTCCCCCGTCGGAATGCTGCGCGACGCAACCGGGTAATTCCAGGGGTTGGCGTGCATACGCGCACGGCTGTTGTTGGCCAGGTTGTAGACGGGGTTGGCGACGATGCCGCCAATGTGCATCAGCTTGCTGAAAGGGAAGTAGATAAGCAGCGCGCCCACGAGCAGGCGATGGACCAGAAACAGCGGAGGAATTACCGCGTGCATCGCCGGATGGAAGGCCGAAAGACTATGCGCAAAGTGCTTGATGGCTTCCAGGTCCTTCTGGCCGGAGGAATGCAACAGTTCTCCGCTGACGCCCACGGCAAAGAGCAGGAGCAGGGCAAAGTGGTCGGTAAACAATGATATGAAACGAACCCGCGCATTCCACAACCGCCGGAAAAACAAAGCGCCCAATGAGACCAGCAACAACAGTCCGCTGAAGCTGAGCCGCGCTCCGAAGAGTGAAAAATCGTCGATCCTGCCCAACCCAGTGAGCATATGAGGAACCGGCGCGAACAGCAGCGCCAAGTGGCGCAGCATAACGACCAGCAGCGCGTAATGAAAGGCGATGGAAACCAGCCAGAGACGGCGGTCGTTGGCGTAAACGAGCACTCCGTTCCGAGTCTCCGGGCGATGTTCGCGCCACAGTGAGCGGAAGCACAACACCTCCATGGCCACCCGTAGCGCAGCACCAGACGAGGTGTTTGGATTGTCCAGCCGATCGTGTCTTAGACCCGGCGAAGAAGCCTGTTGTCCGCAGGTGACTGGAATACAGAAGGGCACGGAGGATTTTGCCCAGAGCACAAAGCGGTAGCAGATTCCCGCGACGAAGACGCCCACAGAGACATAGGAGACGGCGACCGCAGCCGGGGTACGCAGCCAAGGCACGCTGGCGGCGATGATCCCTGCCAGCAGGATCAAGGCGACGGCGGCGATAGCCTGGAAAAGTTTCACGGCGCTGCGGTTCCTTTCTCTCCACTCTTCACGGTAGAACCGTCGGACACACGGTGCTGTGACGCGGCTCACGAGCACCAGTGACGAATCGGGTCGCCGTGCGCTCTCCGGGTGCTCTGCGCTTCCGTTCCCGATTTCCCACAATTGCAATAGTATCCCTTGCCGTCGTGAATCCCTTGCTGCTCAATCAGAATCTCACCACTAAGTGAGTGCATCTGTTCCTTGGAGATCAAAATGAAACGCGTCTACATTGCTGCTTATTACCAGTCCAAGTTCGGCAAACTGTTCGGAATGACAGTTCCGGAGATCGCGAAGAACTCCATCGAGAGTGTCTGCCAGGAAATCCATGCAGATCCATCGCTGCTGGATGTGGGTACGGTGGGAGCCGCGTGCAACATTTCGCTCAACGAACAGGGATTGGTCTCCGGACTTGCCGCAGCGGTTCCGGGGCTGGCCAGCAAGCCGATCGAGAGTGTGGAGAACGCCTGTGCTTCCGGCGGTCAAGCCGTACTTTCCACGATTCTTAAGTTGCAGGCCGGATGGGGTGAAACCGGCTTTGCCATGGGCTATGAAAAAATGCGCGACGCCGAGGGCAAGATGGATGGCAAACTCGTCGGCAAAGCTCTGGGAGTCTACTCGCATCCCGATGAGCGTGCCGGTAAAACCTACATCTTCCCCCACCTGTTTGCCGAGATCATGGAGTGTTACATCAAGCGCCACAAGGTAACCGAGGCCGATCTGGCGACGATTGCCGTGGAAGAGTACGCCAACGGCAACAAGAATCCATGGGCGCAGATGAACAAAGCCAAGGTCACGCTGGAGGACGCCACCAGAATCGAGGGCTTGAATCGCTACATCGTCGATGGCCTGCCGCTGAAAACCTACGACTGCTCGCAGATTACCGATGGCTATGCGGCACTGATTCTGGCGACCGAAGAGGGATTGACGAAGTTGGGCGTCAGCAAAGCGGATGCCGTTGAGATTGCGGGCTTTGCCCAGGCTACTGACCCGCTGCTGAAGGAAGGCCGCGACGTTTTGCGTCCCGCCGGAGCTAACCGCGCGATGCGGCGCGCCTATGAGATGGCCGGACTCACGCCGCAGGATGTGAACGTGGCGGAGGTGCACGACTGCTTTACGGTCATGGGGGCGATCGGCGCCGAGGTGATTGGCAAGGCGAAGGTGGGCGAAGGCGCCAAGTACTGGGTGGACGGGAAGGCTCGCGTGGATGGCGAGTGCGGCATCAATCTCTCCGGCGGACTGATTGCCAAGGGCCATCCCATCGGTGCCACCGGCGTTGCCATGCTGGGTTCGTGCTTCTGGCAGTTGACGGGCCGCATGCCGGAAGGCTTGCAGATGAAGAACCCGAAAGCGGCGGCGACGTTTAACGTCGGCGGAGCGATTTGCGCTTCGGTGTGCACGGTTCTCAAACGCTAAAAGCAGCTTTGGGCTACGCTTCGTCGCCTGGTCAGCGCGGTGGACGGTTCGTACTATTCAGTCTCGCGGGAAGGCACGATCTGGCCTTCGCCGGGAATAAAGTCGTCGGATGAGTAATCCTGAAACTCGTGACAGTGGGGACACTCGAAGCGTCCCACCGCAACGTGGCGCACGAGGGCGTCGGTGCTTTTTCCGGAGACGGCCTCACGCGGCAGCAGAGGAAAGCGCTGCGCGCAAACTTTGCATTCAACCAGCCAGACAAGAGCCATAGATAAATAGATTAAACGTTACCGCGAGAGCACGCCGGAAAAAGCTTGCGATGCGAAAGCTTACCTGCAGTTTACTGGATGCGCTCGAACTGGTAGCCCGCCACGGCCAGCGCGGTCAACAGAATCTCAATATGCTCGTTCCCGCGCGTTTCCATCGTCAGATCGATCGCGGTGTAGCCGAGATCGACCCCGAACTTGCGGTCATGCGAGGTTTCCACGATGTTGGCGCGGTGCTCCGCCAAGACCCCGGTCAGGGTGTGCAGAGCGCCGGGGTAGTCCGGCAGGTGGATACGGAGGCGGATGAGGCGTCCGTCCTTGGCCAGACCGCGCTCGATGATGCGCGAGAGGATGCTGACGTCAATGTTGCCGCCGCTGATGATGGCGACGATGCGTTTGCCGACGCAATTGACCTTACGGTGCAGAATGGCGGCGACTGCGGCAGCTCCGGCACCCTCCGCAACGGTCTTTTCGCGCTCCAGCAACAGCAGGATGGCGCTGGCGATCTCTTCCTCTTCGACGGTGACGATTTCGTCCACATACTTTTGCACCATGGGCAGGGTGCGTTCGCCGGCGCGGCGCACGGCAATGCCGTCGGCCAGAGTCGATGCCACCGGCAACGTAACCAGATGTCCGGCATCGATCGCGGCCTTCATCGAGGGCAGGCGCGAGGTCTGCACTCCGATCACCTGAATGCGCGGATTGATCTCCTTGAGCGCACAGGCCATGCCGCTGATCAGGCCTCCGCCACCAATGGGAACCAGCACCACGTCGACATCAGGGGCCTGGCCGAGCAGTTCCAGACCAAGTGTGCCCTGGCCAGCGATCACCGCGTCATCGTCAAAGGCGTGGATGAAAGTGAGGCCGGATTCTGTGGCGCGGCGCTTGGCTTCGTCGCAGGCTTCGTCGTAGTTGGCGCCGTGCAGCACAACCTCTCCGCCGAAGCGTCGGGTAGCCATCACCTTAGTGAGCGGCGTAGCCATCGGCATCACGATTTGCGACGCAATGCCGCGCTTGGTGGCGTGGTAGGAGACCGCCTGCGCATGGTTGCCCGCCGAAGCCGCGATCAATCCGCGATCCCGCTCTTGTGTGGTTAGTTCCAGAATTTTATTGAGAGCGCCGCGCTCTTTATATGCGCCGGTCATCTGCAGGTTCTCCAACTTGAGAGAGACCTGGTTGCCGGAGAGCTGCGAAAAGGTTTCCGAAAGCGAACACGGCGAGAGGAAGAGCGACTCGCGGATGCGCCCATAAGCTCTTCTCACGTCATCGACTGTCACCATTGCGGTTGCCGCACCTGCGGACATGGAATTTTTCCTGCATGCGACGCGCTTCGTCCATGGGGCTAAAGAAGCTCGCGGGAAGGTTGCATTCAGTATAAGCGATTCCACTTCGCACACCTCAACGCGCGCGAAATACGCTTCCGAGTCAACGCGGATACCCGTGAGCGCATCTACTTACCACAGGCCAATTCTGGAAGAGACTCCGCTCCGGAGACTGCCGGGACGAACAGAGGACTAATAAATGGGGACGATCAAGCCACAGTTTCGGTCCATCGTAGTTTTCGGGGGAGCTGGATTCATCGGCTCTAATTGGACCGAGCGGCTGCTGAAGACCACCGAAGCTAAGGTGCATGTCTTTGACAATCTTTCGCGGCAGGGCGCACGCCACAATCTTGAGTACCTGCAAAAGATTGCAGGCCGTACCGGACGATTGCAGATCACGGTGGGAGACGTGCGCGACGCCGCGATGGTCAGCCGGGTGGTAAAGTACGCAACCGAAATCTACAACTTCGCAGCGCAAGTCGCGGTCACCACCTCACTCGTCGATCCCCGGCTGGACTTCGAAGTCAACCTCGGCGGCACCTTCAACATTCTAGAAGCAGCCCGCCGGCATGAGCAAAGTCCTTACCTGCTGTTCACCTCAACCAACAAAGTCTATGGCAACTCCGGCGATGGCGAGGTGCGCGCCGAGGGGATGCGCTATGTGGCCGTGGGGCGCGGTGCAACCGACGAATCGCAGCCGCTGGATTTCCATTCCCCATACGGTTGTTCCAAGGGTGCAGCCGACCAGTACGTGCACGATTACGCGCGCATCTACGGTCTGCGCTCGGTGGTCTTCCGGATGTCGTGCATTGCCGGGCCACGCCAGTTCGGCAGTGAAGACCAGGGATGGGTCGCGCACTTCCTTTACTCCGCGCTGGAAGGCAAGCCGCTCAAGATTTACGGCGATGGCCGCCAGGTGCGCGACGTTCTATATGTGGAGGACCTGCTGTGCGCCTTCGAGGCCGCCTATGAGAATCGCGAACACACCGCAGGACAGATTTACAACATTGGCGGAGGCAAGGAGAACAGCGTCTCATTACTGGAACTGATGGACCGCGTGGAGGAGCTCACCGGGTCGCGCACGGGCTATAACCTTGGAGAGAAGCGCGTCGGCGATCAACTTGTCTACGTCACCAATCACGACAAGTTCTCGCGTGCCACCGGATGGCAGCCGCGGGTGAATCTGGATGGGATTCTGAAGGGAATCTACCGCTGGTATCGCAGTAATCGCGAGCTCCTTGTGCCTTCGCGTGCCGAGCGCCTGGAGGCAGCATTACTGACTCCGGTACGGAGGACGGCGTAGTGGCGCGCTACGCGCTGGTCAATCCGAACTGGGACTTCACCGGCTCCACGTACTTCGGCTGCCGCGATCCCCACACCCCGCTGGAACTGCTATTTGCCGCGCAAAAGATTCACGCTAAAGGCAATTCCGCACTGCTGGTCGATGCCCAGACCGACGGCCTCACGCTCGCAGAGACACGGGTGCGAGTGGCTGAATTCGATCCGGATTACCTGGTGATTCCCTCAACCCCATCCTACCTGTTCTGGCGCTGTCCACCGCCCGAACTCCGCATTCCCCGCGAGTGGTTTGCCGGAATCGGCGGACGGGCGGCCAAAGTCCTGATCGGACCGCACGGCTCAGCCACGCCGCGCGCCGCGATGCACAAGACCGGCGCCAGTCTCGTCATCAAAGGCGAGAGCGAGGATGCCCTCGCCGCCCTTGCCTCCGAGCCCTGGGAACTGATCGACGGCCTCTGCTTCCGCGACCGCAGCGGACGTGAGCACTACAGTCCTGGGGTTGCCGTGGTGGACATGAAATCGCTGTCCGCCCTCGACTACGCCAACTACAACGTGGAGAAGCACTGGCATCGGCATCATGTGTTCAACCAGGGCAGCGGGCGCGGAGCCGAGGTTGAGTTTGCCCGCGGCTGTCCATGGAATTGCACCTTCTGCAACAAACAGCTCTTCCGCAACAAATTTCGCGAGCGCGACGTAGACGCGGTGCTGCTGGAGATCGACCGCCTGATGGCGCGGGGCGTGGATTACATCTATTTCATCGACGAAATTTTTGGCGTGGGCAAGAACGTGCTGCGCCTGCTGGAGGAGATCTCACGGCGCCCGGTCCGCATCGGCTTCCAGACCCGCATCGACCTCTGGGACGAGGCAAAGCTCGACTTGCTGGGGCGTGCTCACACCATCTCCATCGAGTGCGGCATTGAATCCATTACCGACGCGGGGCGCGACGAACTCAACAAGAATTGCCGATTGAGCACCGCCCGCATTAGCGAACTGCTGATCTACGCCCGGCAGCGCATCCCCTGGGTGCAGGCCAACCTGATCCTCACCGAACACGATGACCGCAACGAGATTCGCCACTGGCAGGAGCAGATGAAAGCCCAAGGGGTTTGGGTGAGCGAACCGGTGCCGATGTACCCCTTTCCAGGATCGCCCCTGTACCTGCAAACCTTTGGGGCGCCGCCCGACGATCAGGCCTGGGAGCGCGCTCATCATTATTACACCAGCCTCTTCGATCCCAAGGGTTACAGCGACATTCAGGAGCAACGGCCCGCGGCCCTGGAAGAGCTGGAAAATCAATCGGCAAGATAGCTCGGCGCATTTTCGGGTGGTAAGAGCGCACGCTCCACCTGGCTCTGCCGATGAGCAAAGCTCTTTTGCAAGGCGGGCAACACAAAGTAGCGCTCCACGGCCCTTCCTGCTCGGCCATACCCAATCTCAAACTCGACCCGGTCGCGGATCAAAGTTCCTTCCGCACCGTTGCGGCTCTCAGCCTGGAACTCATGCCGGTGGCTCCATCGCCGCATCGGCCCGGAGACTTGCGTATCGCGGAAGCAGCTTCCCGGCTCAAATTCCTCGATCCGAGCACGCCACTTCATCCTTATAGGTAGAAAAGGGAGCGGACGGAAGGAAACGACAAACTCCGAACCCGCTCCGGCAGCTCTATTCCTCTCCAGAAGCAATACCTCAGCCGCCACGGGAGCCACCAGGGCCGCCCACTCGATCCGGACTTGCAGCTCGGGCGGCATGATGCGCGGCAAATTTGCCGGATCACAGAAGAAGGCGAAGACCTTCGGCCGCGCCAGAGGGAGCCATTGAACCGTCTCAAAGCAGGTCATTAGTACCCGATCTAAGTGGGCCTAGGGCCTTTTCCGTGCCCGTGGAATTCGCCCATAAGGAAGACACGGAAAGACTTCTGAAAAAATGCCCAAATAATAATTTTTTCCATTGACAGACAAGGGATTGAGGGTAGGATGGGGATTGTAGTGGAGCAAAAGGGACCGTAGTGGCCTAGTTTTTGCTCTGAGCTAGCTTCTAGGACGACCTTAGACCTCCTTGTACTTAGGTTGAGCCCACGAGAGGGCTTTCAAAATGTTTCGCGGCAACTGCCCAACCCGACTGGATGAGAAGAGCCGCCTTAAACTGCCTGCCGAGTTCAAACATGAGCTCGAAAAAAAAGGCTATGACGGCCAATTCTATATCACAAGTCTCGACGGGAAGGTAATCAAGTTGTTTCCTCTCAAAGAGTGGGAAATCTTTGAGGAGCAAGTTTTTAGCCAGTCGACTTATGAGGTGCGGGAAAAGTTCTCCGATGTCACCAGCTATTACGGGCAGCGGGCGGAACTGGATGCCCAGGGGCGGTTGACGATTGCCGAGTGGCTACGCGAAGAGTTCGGGTTGGGGTCGAAGGGCGAGATGGCGGCCGTTGGCAAGAAGAACCACATCGACCTCCGGATCAAGGATGAGCTCCGCAAGTCAGTGCTGGAAAATCCGCTTACTAAAGCGGAGCTCAATGAGATGACCAGGCCGAGGAATTAGCAGGTGGACGGTGGTAGGGAGTTCGAAGGTGATAGCGCTCTGACGGGCGCGCATGGCAGAACGCGATTCAGTCATGCCCCAGTTCTTTTACACGAGGCAATCGAGTTTCTGGATATTAAGCGCGGCGGCACCTACGTCGATGCCACTCTCGGGTTGGGCGGACACAGTTCGGCCATTGCAACCTTGCTGGGCCCCGAGGGCAGGTTGATCGCATTCGACAAAGACACCAACGCGCTGGAGATGGCACGCCAACGGTTGACAGCCCCGGAGGGGCGTCAGCAGGATTGGCCCGAGATTACGCTGCATCATGCGTCCTACGCCGAGATGGCGAAGCGCGTGCCCCCCGGCAGCGCGGACGGCGTACTCGCCGATCTTGGCGTCAGTTCGATGCAGTTTGACGATGCCAGCCGAGGATTCAGTTTTCAGGCGGAAGGTCCGCTGGACATGCGCATGAACCCGCATGCCGAGCTCTCCGCCGATCAAGTGGTAAACCAGTTCGACGAGAGCAATCTCGCTGATCTGATTTACGAATTCGGTGAGGAAAGGAGGTCACGGAGAATTGCCAGAGCCATTGTTCGGGCGCGGCCGATAAAATCAACCGCTCATCTAGCACAAGTTGTATCGGCCGCGGCCCGGTCAATGAATCAACCGAGAGGGAAAGGCATTCATCCTGCGACCCTGACTTTTCAGGCGATCCGGATTTACGTAAATCGCGAGCTGGAGGATTTAGGGGCACTGCTGAAAGGCGCGCCTCAAGTGGTAAAGCCGAGTGGAAGGCTGGTGGTCATCAGTTTTCACTCGCTGGAAGACCGCATGGTGAAGGATGCCATGCGGGACGGAGCCCGCGATGGCGTGTGGGAGCCGTTGACCAAGAAGCCGGTGATTGCCTCGGACGACGAGATCGCGGAAAACACGCGAGCACGTTCGGCAAAGTTGCGGGCGGCGATCCGGATGGAAGTCCGGGGGCGGGTTCGCAAAAGATAGATTTTTTAAAACAGTTCTGAACATCATGTGGAAAAACCTGTGCATGCTGTGGAGAACTTTGGAAAAGCAGGGAGAGGGCAGATGGCGATCTGGGCAGCGGCCTGGCCGCAAAGGATGAGCGAAACACCGCAGAACACGGCTCCGGCCGCCCCGCGCCGGTACATGCCTGGGGCTCCGGAAATTTACTTTCATAAGGCGATTGATAACTCCCGCCTGGTGCGCTCGGCCGATCCGGTGCGCAAGCGCGAGATGCGCGTATTCACCGCGACCGTAGTGGTTTTTTTCCTGATGTCGCTGGTCTATCTGTGCCAGCACTGCAGCTCGATTGAGTGCGGCTATAACATCGAGGATCTGCGTGCCAAGCGCGACCAGGCGGCGGATGTGAATCGCACGCTGAAACTGGAAGAAGCCACGCTCAAGGACCCGGAGCGGATCAGTGGTCTGGCGAAGGATCAAGGGATGGCGCTGCCCGCGGTGGGACAGGTTCAGCGGATGGACGAAAATTCCGCCTTTGATAGCGGCGCTCCGGTGATGGCGCGCGCCAACAATATTTCAGTAATTTCAGTTCCGAACTAAGTACGAATCCGTGTCTGGGTTCAGGCGAATGACGGCTGTTGGCGCAGGTTTTGCACAACATTGCCTGTACGGGCCGTCATCGCTGTATTACCTTGGAAAGGTGCAGTTTTCCGGCCTTCTTCCCGTGATCCGGTGCGTTCAGCGCCCGTCTCCAGTCGCCTGGAGTTTTCTCTGTTGTTCCGGTGGTTCCAGTTCTTGCGCAGGGGATTTTCCAGGCTCCCCGGCGGTGCGAGTGTAACGATGGCAAACGGTGGCAAGGCTCCAATCAACGTGAAGTCTCGCCTCCTTAAGTTTGGCATATTTCTTCTGGTCTGGTGCCTGGTCATCGTCGTGCGACTGACCGTGTTGCAGGTGCTGCACTACGGCCAGTGGGTGCAGCGGGCGCGGCGTCAGCAGCAGCGCACCGTGGAAATTTCCCCCCAGCGCGGCATCATCTATGACCGCAACGGCCAGGAATTGGCGATGACCGTGCAGGTCGATTCGGTCTTTGCCGTGCCCAGCGAGATCTCCGATCAAAAGAACACTGCGACGATTCTGGCCAAGGTGATCGGCGAGGACCCGGACAGTGTGCTGGAGCGCATCCAGGCGCAGCGAAATTTTGCCTGGATCGCCCGCAAAGTGGATGGCGATACGGCGGAACGTATTCGGCTGCTTGGGCTTCACGGAATTTATTTTCAGAAGGAACTGAAGCGTTTTTACCCCAAGCGTTCGTTGGCCGCGCAGGTGCTCGGCTACGTCGGTATGGAAGACACTGGGCTGGCCGGGATCGAGCACGCTTACCAGAGCCAATTAAACGGCGAGGCGGGCCGCGTCGTGATCACGATGGATGCGCGCCGCAAATGGTTCGGACACCTGGAGCATCCGCCTGAGCCGGGCGCCAATGTGGTCCTCACCATCGACGAAAAAATTCAATTCATCGCCGAGAAGGAATTGGAACAGGCGATGCAGGAAACACAGGCACTCAGCGGAACCGTAGTAGTGCAGAATCCGCGTACCGGCGAGATTCTTGCCCTGGCCAATTCGCCCTCGTTCAATCCGAATCTCTCACGCGAGATCACACCGGAAAAATTAAAGAACCATGCGGTCAGCGATGTCTACGAACCGGGCTCGGTTTTCAAGACGGTCACCTATTCTTCGGTTTTCGAAGAGAAGCTGGCCCGGCCGGAAGAGGTCATCAACTGCGATCCCGGCTACATCATGGTCGGCGGAATTCGCATTCGCGATTCGCACCACATCGGCACCGTCACTTTGGAGAGGGCTTACGCTGAGTCCAGTGACGTGGGCGCGGTGAAGATGGCGTTGCGCCTCGGTCCGGATCGCTTCTACCAGCACATCCAGGCATACGGCTTCGGTCAGCTTACGAATATCGAACTGCCAGGTGAGACTCGCGGACTGGTGCGCAATCCCAAACGGTGGGCTGCATCCTCGATCGGTTCCATGGCGATTGGGCAGGAGGTTGGAGTCACGCCGCTGCAGGTGGTCTCGATGATGTCGTCGGTCGCCAACGATGGGATCTATTCCTTGCCGCGCATTGTGGCCGGAGTGACTCCGCCCAACGAGGGCTACCAGCGCATTGAGTTTCATCCCCAGGCGCAGCGGCGCGTTATCTCCTCCTACACCGCCGCAATTATGCGCCGGCTCACCGAGGAGGTCGTGATGGATGGCACGGCGCGGCGCGCCATTCTGGATGGTTACACCTCGGCAGGCAAGACGGGTACGGCCGAGAAGGTTGATCCGCGCACACACGCCTATTCGAAGACCGATTACGTTGCGAGTTTTGTGGGCTTCGCCCCGGTCAACAATCCTGCGATCACGATTGCAGTGATTCTGGATACGCCGCATGGATTGCATCAGGGCGGGCAGGTCTCCGCGCCGGTGTTCAAGCGGGTTGCCGAACAAGTGCTGGCCTACTATGGCGTGCCGCACGACGTGGAGCCGAAGAATAATCCGGCGCGCCGCGCGCTGCTGGCACGCGCCCCGGAAGGCGATACCGAGGATGAGCAACCGCATGCTCCCGGTGGACTGCTGGAGTTGGAGACCTTGGCTACGGCGCCGACAGCCTCCGCGACTGCGGCGGCATCCGTGCCCACGGCCCAGGGTTTGCAAGTCCCGGCGGCGGCGCGAATTGATTCCCGCGGCGGGACCGTGGTACTCGATGTAGGGGGCGGTTCCACGGTACCATCATTGCTGGGCCTCTCCATGCGCGGAGCCATTGAGTCGGCGCGTAAAGCTGGATTTGAGTTGCAGATTGTAGGCAGCGGAACGGCCCGCGAACAGCAGCCTCCGCCGGGTGCCTATCTGCCGCCGGGCTCGAAGATCGCAGTTCGTTTCGCGCGTTAGACCGAAATCGCGGACGGTGTTTCCGGTAAGGCAGCCGGGCGTATTTCCCGGCGATGATAATGGCGGACACACCAATTTTGGAAGTGCTCTAGATCGCCTGCCGGGCAGGCTTCGGACATATTACTGTGATGAACTTTCTGGAAATTCTCGACGGCGCAGAGGTGCTTTCGCAGAGCGGCGATTGCGGAGTGAAGGGGCTGGACTATGACTCGCGCCGCGTCCAACCCTCGTGGGTGTTTGTGGCCATGCGTGGCGAAAGCACGGACGGCAATCGCTACATCGACGCCGCGATTGCGAGCGGAGCCGTCGCGGTGGTTACGGATTCGGCGGAGGAAACTCCGCGCGATGGCGTGGCCTGGGCTCGGGTGCCGCACGGACGGCGGGCGCTGGCGCGTCTGAGCGCAAATTTTTACAAACGTCCCGCCGAACGTCTGCGGATTACCGGCATCACCGGAACCAACGGCAAGACCACTACTGCGTTTATCGTCGAGGCAATTCTGCAGGCCGCCGGACGCAAGAACGCGCTGGTGGGTACGGTCGAGTATCACCTGCCGGGAGAGATTCTGACCGCGCCTCACACCACGCCCGAGTCACTGGAACTCAATCAGATGTTTGCTCGCGCGCTGGCTCGCGGAGCCACCGAAGCGGTAATGGAAGTTTCCTCGCACGCACTCCAGCAGTCACGGGTCTTCGGTATTCCGGTGGACGTTGCGATCTTTAGCAATCTGACCCAGGACCATCTCGACTATCACGGCACCATGGAGGGATACTTTGCCTCGAAGCGCATTCTGTTCGAGGGTTGTGGCACGGAGCCTCCACGCTGCGCAATCTTGAACCTTGACGATGAGTATGGGCGCAAACTTGTAGCCTTCTCGCGCCGCCGGTCGCAGGTGCTCACCTATGGGTTGGAGCAGGGCGACTTCCATGCGGAGCATCTGGAGGCGACCCCATATGGAAACAACTTCACGCTCACCACGCCGGATGGTCCCATCGAGTTGCGTTCGCCGCTGATTGGCCGGGTGAATGTTTACAACGTGCTCGCGGCTTGTGCTGCCGCCTATGCCCGCGGCTGCCGTCCCGAGCAAATTGCGCAGGGCATCGCCGGAATGAGCCGCGTTCCCGGACGATTTGAGCGCGTGGATGAAGCTCAGCCCTTTGCGGTTGTGGTCGACTATGCGCACACCGATGATGCGCTGAAGAACCTGACGCGCCTGGCACGCGATTTTGCCTCGGGCGGCAATGGCCGGGTGATTACCGTTTACGGCTGCGGTGGAGATCGCGACCATACCAAGCGGCCAAAGATGGGACGCGCCGCCGGGGAGGGAAGCGACTTTGTGGTCGTCACCTCGGACAATCCGCGCAGCGAAGATCCCTTGGTGATTATCGAGGAATCCGTAGTTGGATTGCGGGAAACGAAAACCCGCTTCGTCATCGACCCCGACCGCCGCAAGGCCATTGCGCTCGCACTGACGGAAGCCCGGCCGGGAGACATTGTCTTACTCGCGGGCAAGGGACACGAACACACCCAGATCACGCGCGAAGGCGTCTTCCCCTTCGACGATCATCAGGTGGCGAGCGAGGAACTCAATCGCCTTGGATACAAACGAGGAGGCGCACACGCATGAAGCTCTCGTTGAACAGAGTCGCGGAATTTACCCAGGGCACCGGCAATTTTGAAGCTGCCGCGATTGCCGAGGGTTACTCGATCGACACGCGGAGCTTGCGCTCGGGCGAGTTGTTCTTCGCCATCAAAGGTGAGCGGCTGGATGGCCATGACTACGTGGAAGCCGCGCTGCAAGCGGGTGCCGTAGCTGCGGTGATAGAGAAGAATCAACTTGCCCGTTATGCCGATAAGTCCGGATTGATCGCCGTCGCAGACAGCACCGTGGCGCTGCAACACCTCGGCGCTGCGGCGCGGCGGCTATGGGGTAAGAGGCTGATTGCAGTCACTGGCTCGGCCGGTAAGACCACCACCAAGGAATGCATTGCGCACGTGCTCGGCGTCCGCTTTCAGGTGCTGAAGTCGCTGGGAAATCTGAACAATCATTTCGGACTGCCGTTGCAGTTGTTGCGGCTGGAGCCCCAGCATGAGATTGCCGTGATCGAGATGGGCATGTCGCATCCCGGCGAGATCACCACGTTGGCGAAAATCGCGGCGCCCGATGAAGGCGTGGTGACCAACATCGGACTGGCGCATCTGGAGAGCTTCGGCACCCAGGCCGGCATCGCGCGTGCCAAGTATGAGTTGATCGAATCCCTGTCCGCCGGAGGGCACGCCTTCCTCAATGCCGACGATCCCTACGCCTCGCAGTTCGGCCGTGATTTTCGCGGTAAAGTCACGCTTTACGGCATTGACCATCCGTGCGATTATCGCGCCGAGAGTCTCGCGTTGCGCGGTGTCCTTGGCTCGGAGTTCGACGTCGTTGGTACCGGCTTCCGCGAACATGCGATGCTGCCGCTGATAGGACGCCACAACGTGCTGAATGCACTGGTGGCCGTCGCCGTGGCCGCCGAACATGGCGTGAGTCCATCCGATGCGGTGGCGCGGCTGGCTTCGCTCAGTGCAGGTGACAAGCGTGGCGAAGTGCGCGAAGTCCTCGGCGCAATTCTCATCAACGATTGCTACAATTCCAATCCTCAGGCTCTGGACAGCATGGTTGCGGCCTTGGCGCAGACCCCGGCAGAGCGGCGCATCGTCATCGCCGGTGAGATGCTGGAGCTCGGCTCCAGCGCGCCGGAACTGCATCGCGAATGTGGTCGGCACATGGCCATGAACCAGGCGGACTACGTGGTCGGCGTGCGCGGCAATGGCGAGTTCATCGCCGAAGGCGCAGCCTCGTCCGGAGTGGCTGCCGAGTTTGTGGAAACTCCCGAACAGGCGGGCGAGTGGCTGGCCCGAAACCTGCGTCCGGGGGATGCGGTTTTGCTGAAGGCTTCGCGGGGCGTGGGCCTGGAGCGTGCGCTGGCGGTGTTCGAAGCGCAACGAACAAAATAGTTCAACGGCGGCTACAAGCCTGCCCAAAAGATTGAGGACCCATTGCTCTATTGGCTTTTATATGAATACATTTTTCGCCACTTCAATGTGGGGCCGTTCCGGATTTTTCGCTATCTGACCTTCCGCACGGCCTTTGCAAGCTTGACTGCGCTTTTTATGGCACTCATCATCGGACCTCCGGTGATTCGCCGCCTGCGCGAATTTCAGATTGGCCAGTATATCCGCGCCGAGGGACCACGATCCCACCAGAAAAAAGCCGGCACCCCGACCATGGGAGGGCTGCTGATCGTGGTCTCCATTGTGCTGCCAACGCTGCTCTGGTCGGATCTTTCCAACAAGTTCGTCTGGCTGGTGGTGCTCTCTACCCTGTCGTTCGGCGCGATTGGTTTTGCGGACGACTATCTGAAGGTTGTGCGCAAACAAAACCTGGGACTCAACGGACGCAGCAAATTGCTGCTGCAAACCCTGGTGAGTTTTATGATCGCCGTGGCGCTGATTCTGATGCAGGCAGAGGGGCAGTACTCTACGCATCTGATGGTGCCGTTTTTCAAGAGATTCCGTCCGGACCTGGTGGTCAGTTCGCTGGTCCCCAATCCGCACTTGTGGCCAATCGCGTTTCTGCCGTTCATCATCTTCGTCATCTTCGTGCTCGTGGGCTCGACCAACGCCGTCAACCTGACGGACGGCCTCGATGGACTCGCCATCGGATGCACGCTGATTGCCGCCGGTGCGCTGACCGTGCTTACCTACGTCAGTGGCCACGCGGTATTCTCGGATTACCTTGAACTGCAGAAGATGCCGATGGTCGGCGAGTTGACGGTTTTTTGCGGCGCCATGGTGGGCGCCTCGATTGGTTTCCTCTGGTACAACACGCATCCGGCGGAAGTCTTTATGGGTGACGTGGGCTCGCTCGCTCTCGGAGGAGCCATTGGCACCGTCGCGGTCATTATCAAGCAGGAGTTGCTGCTGCCCTTTATCGGCGGAATCTTTGTGTTGGAAGCGCTCTCGGTCATTCTGCAGGTGGGTTCGTTCAAATTGCGCGGTAAACGCATCTTTCTCATGGCACCGCTCCATCATCATTTTGAGCAGCTTGGCTGGTCGGAGTCGAAGGTGATCGTGCGATTCTGGATCGGCTCGCTGATCTTCGCTTTGTTCGCCCTCACCACGCTGAAATTGCGGTAAGTTAGGAAGGCAAGCTGCTCGAAGGCAGGAAAGAATTTATGGATGTCAAAGGCAAACGGGTTCTGGTGGTTGGACTGGGCAAGTCGGGCGTGGCCTCCGCGCTCTTTCTGGAGTCGCGGGGCGCACGGGTAACGGTCAGCGATGCCAAGAGCGAGGATCAGCTCACGGCCGAAATTCCTGCGCTGCTCGACCGTGGCATCACGGTAGAAACCGGCAAGCACGGCGAGCGCACCTTCCGCGATCAGGATCTGATTGTGGTCAGCCCCGGAGTACCCGGCAACGTCGGCCCGCTGCAACACGCCCGCCGCCTGGGCATTCCGGTCATCGGCGAAATCGAGTTGACCGCGCGCTTCCTGCAAGGAAAGATCGTGGCCATCACCGGCTCCAACGGCAAGACCACTACCACCACGCTGACCGGAGAAATCATCGCCTCGGGCGGACATAAGACGCTGGTCGGGGGAAATATCGGCACGCCTGCGATTACTTTTGTCGAGCAGTCCTCGCCGGACACCTGGGTGGTGCTGGAGATTTCGAGCTTCCAACTGGAGTCGATCGAAACCTTCCGTCCGCACATCTCGGCGATCCTCAATGTCACGCCCGATCACCTCGACCGTCACGGTTCGATGGAGAACTACATCGCGGCCAAGACCCGCATCTTCGAAAACCAAACGGCGGAAGATTACGCGGTTCTCAACGCCGATAACGATGTCACCCGCCGCCTCGCTACGGGATTGAAGCCACAGGTGCTGTGGTTCAGCCGCCAACATACAGTGGAGCGCGGCGCCTATGTGCTGGGCGACACCATTCTGTATCGCGATGGGGACGCGGATGGGGATGCGGGTAGTGACGCGGTGGAAATCATGCCGGTCTCGGAAATTGCGTTGAAGGGCGCGCACAACGTGGAGAACGTGCTTGCCTCCGTGGCCATCGGCATGGCTGCCGGAGTGGAACCTGCGGCTATTCGCCGCGCCGTCAAGGAATTTCGCGCCGTTGAGCATCGTCTGGAGTACGTTGCCACCTTGCGCGGGGTCGAGTACTTCAACGATTCCAAGGCAACCAACGTGGATGCGACGATCAAGGCGCTGCAATCGTTTCCGGCAAACATTCACCTCATCCTCGGCGGCAAGGACAAGGGCTGCGACTACCGCGAACTGAATCCCCTGCTCGCCGAGCGGGTGAAGCGCGTGTACACCATCGGTGCGGCTGCCGAGAAGGTCGAATCGCAGATCGGCAACACGGTTCCGGTAATCAGCGCGCAGACCCTGGAATCAGCCGTACGCAAGGCCGCTGACCTGGCTGTCGAAGGCGATATCGTGTTATTGGCGCCGGCTTGCGCCAGCTTTGATCAGTTCTCCAGTTACGAGCATCGCGGACAAGTTTTCAAAGACCTGGTGCGATCCCTGGCAGCGCTGCAGTCGGCCTCGCCCACGGGAGGACGCTAGTGGGCAAGCGGGTCAGCGTCGATCGATGGCTCTTTGGCGTCACCATGTTGATGGTCTTCGCCGGACTGGTCATGGTCTTCAGCGCGTCGGCCATTGTCGCCAAGGAGCGCTTCGGCTCCGAAACCGAATTCCTGCGCAAGCAGGTGCTTTTCGCCCTCATCGGGCTCGGCGCCATGTACGGCTTCATGAGGCTGGACTATCGAAAACTTAATCAGCAGAAGCTGGTCTTCACCACCTTGGGCATCACGTCGCTCTTCCTGGTTGCGGTTTTTTTCCTCGACCGCTCCCACAACACGCACCGCTGGATCAAGTTTGGCTTCTTCTCCCTGCAGCCATCCGAACTCGCCAAGCCCGCAATCATTCTCTTCCTGGCACATTTCCTGGAGAGCCGCTTGCGCTCGATTACCGACCTGCGCCATACCCTGTTGCCGGCGATTTTGCCCACCGTCGTCTTCTGCCTCCTGATCGTGGCGCAACCCGACCTCGGGACGGCCATGACCTGCGCCTTCATCACCGCGGCCATCCTGTTCATCTGCGGAATGGAATTGAAATACTACGGATGGGCAACGCTCATTGCGATCCCGCCGATGTACTTCCTGCTCTTCCGCACCGCGTGGCGGGCGCGCCGCATGGTTGCCTTCGTCAATCCCTATGCCGACCCGCAGGGCGCTGGATTCCACATCATTCAATCGCTCATCGCAGTGGGTACCGGCGGAGCCATGGGGTTGGGCTTGATGGAGGGCAAACAGAAGCTCTTCTATCTGCCTGAACCGCAGACCGACTTCATCTTCGCCGTAGTTTCCGAAGAGCTGGGACTGATCGGCGCGGTCTGCTTTATCGCGGCCTTTGCCTTCTTCTGCTTCCGCGGACTGCGCGCCGCATGGAATACGCGCGACAATTTTGCCCGCATTCTTGCCGTCGGCATCACCGCCATGATCGGCATTCAGGCCTTCTTCAACATCAGCGTGGTGCTGGGACTGCTTCCCACCAAGGGGATCCCGCTGCCGTTCATCTCCTACGGCGGTTCGTCGCTCATCATTACGCTGGCCAGCGTTGGAGTGCTGCTCAACATCACGCAGCAGACGGACTGAAATGAATATCATTCTCGCCGGCGGCGGTACCGGAGGCCATGTGATTCCAGCCCTGGCCATCGCCGAAGAACTCCGCCGGCGCGGGCACCAGGCTGCATTTGTCGGCACCGCGCGCGGCATTGAAACCCGCTTGGTTCCCAATGCGAGCTTCCCCTTATACTTGGTCAAGGTCGGAGCGCTCAATCGCGTAAGCCTCGCGACTCGTTTGCGCACCTTGGTAGATTTACCGTTGTCGATCTTCTCCGCGATGCGTATTTTGCGCCGCTTCCAGGCGCAGGCGGTCATCGGGGTAGGCGGATACGCGGCGGGTCCGGCAACCATTGCGGCGGTCCTGTTGCGCATCCCGGTAGTGCTGTTTGAACCGAACGTGGTTCCCGGGTACGCCAATCGCGCCGTGGCCCGCTTCGCCGCCAACGCCGCGGTTCATTTCGCCAAGACTGGTCGCTGGTTCCGCAGCTTTGAGGTAACCGGAGTTCCGGTGCGCCCGGCGTTTTTCGCCTTGCCAGCCCGCCGCAGCCAGCGCCCTACGCTGTTGGTCTTTGGAGGCAGCCAGGGCGCACGCGCCTTGAACCACGTCGTGCGTGAATCCGCCGCGCAGTTGTTCGAGCGCATTCCGAATCTGAGCCTCGTGCACCAGACCGGCAACCGCGAGTTCGAAGCCATCCGCGACTTCTACGCGGAGCACCAAATCCCGGTGGAAGTCAGTGCGTTCATCGACGACATGCCGCAGCGCTTTGCCGACGCTGATCTCATCGTCTGCCGCTCCGGAGCCTCCACGGTTGCTGAAATCGCCGCGGCTGGCAAGTGCGCCTTGTTCGTGCCGTTTCCCGGTGCTGCCGACGATCATCAACTGCGCAATGCCGAACTGCTCGCCGAGGCCGATGCCGCGTTGCTGATTCCCGAGAGCGAATTGAGCACCGACCGGTTTGTGCAGGAAGTGACAGCACTGCTCGGGGACGCGGAAAGATTGGCAACGATGGCCGCGAAAGCCCGTACCTTGGCGCATCCCGATGCCGCCAACCACATCGTAGAAATGGCCCTCAGCGCGGCGAACCGATAATAGAGCACTTTCAGGATTGGTGTGTCCGTCATTGTTATCGCCGGGAAAACGCCCGGCTGCTTTGCCGGTTACACCTTCCGTGATTCCGGTCTATGCGGTCATGTACTCGCGGATGTAAGGGTCCTCGGAATTCGCGATGGCAGCCGCGCTACCCTCGAATATCTTCTTGCCGTCCTTCAATACCAGGAAGCTGGTCTTTGAATCCCAGTTGGTGCCGGGCGGAACCAGCACCATCTTGTTCTGCTCGTGGCCGAACCGGTGCGTCGCCATGGTGAACGCATCCTGCAGGCGATGGGTCACCAGCAGCGCGCTGGTCTTGTATTCGTCGCGCTGTTTTACCAGCAGTTCGACAATGGTGGTCGAAGTCACCGGGTCGAGTCCCGCGGTAGGAGAATCGTAGAGCAGCACTTCAGGGTTGGAAATAATGGCTCTGGCGATTGCCACCCGCCTTCTCATGCCGCCTGAGAGTTCGGCCGGAAACAGCGTCGACGTGTTCTCCAACTCCACAAAACGCAACGCCTCCAGGACGCGGCGATGAATCTCTGCTTCCGGAACCTTTTCCTCAAGCAACCGAAAAGCGACATTGCCTTCCACGGAGAGCGAGTCAAAGAGCGCAGATTCCTGGAAAACCATTCCGATGCGGCGGCGCAGCTCGAACAATTCCGTCTCGCGCATCGCCGTCACTTCTTGTCCCAGAACAAAAATGCGCCCGCCGTCGGGACGCAGCAAGCCGAGAGTGAGCTTGAGGATAGTTGTTTTGCCGGATCCGGCTGCTCCTAGCAGCACCTTGGTCGCGCCGTGCTCCAGTTCAAACGAGAGTCCGTCCAGGACAACCAGCTCATCAAAATGCAGGCTGACGTTTTCGAAGACTACAGCCTTGCCCGTCCCGTTGTGAATCGTCCCAGTCTGCTCCGTCCCTGGGTGCTCCGTCCCATCGTGGCTGGCATGGTTCATCGTCTACAAAGGCCCCAGTAGCACCATCAGCAGGCGGGTTACGAACAGATCGACGGCGAGGATAAGCACGCTGGCGACTACCACGGCCTGGGTGGTGGCGCGGCCTACACCCTGCGTGCCGCCCTTGGCGCTCAGTCCGTAGTAGCAGCCGACGGTGGCGATGATGAAGCCAAAGAGCACCGGTTTGATCAAGCCCATGAAGACATCGGCATAGCGAAGCGTCTGCCAGGCCGAGGTCCAGTATTCGTTCAAATCCAGGCGCAGCAGCAGCAGCGCAATCACCGAGCCGCCGGCCAGCCCCACCAGGTCGGAAAGAATGGTGAGGAAGAACAACATGAACATGGTGGCCGTCAACCGTGGCGTCACCAGTTTGCGGCTGGGATCGGTGCCGAGGGCGCGCATCGCGTCGATCTGCTCGGTCACCTGCATGGAGCCCAGTTCGCTGGCCATGCCGCTGGCGTTGCGTCCGGCCACCATCAAACTGGTGAGCACGGGACCCAACTCGCGCACCATCGACATGGAAACCAGTTGCCCGGTGAAGGAAAGCGCGCCGAAGCGCGCCAGCGAATTCGCGCTCTGCAAGGCCAGCACGGCGCCGGTAAAGAATCCGGTGAGCACCACGATTTGCAGAGAGCCCACGCCGATGGTGTCCATCTGCTGCAGGATGTCTCCGAGATAGCGGGGCTGGCTGAAAAGATTGGCGAGGCCTCGCCAGGAGAGCATGGAATACTCCTGCACCGCCAGCACATTGCCCTTCGCGTATTCAGTAAGAGAGAATGCCATTCGGTACGGGAGGCCGCTGATCCGGTCTGTGGCGTGGTGCGCGGCTCCTAGCGACTATATCAAAACCCACGGCAAACACCTATCGAATGAGCGCGAACTAATCTCTCTGTCCGCGCCGCTTGATTTCGATGTTGAGCCGCTTGATCTTCTGATTCAGGGTGGAGAGCGGCACGTGGAAACGTTCCGCGGCCTCCGTCTGGTTCCATCCGCAGCGCTCCAGCATTGCGGTAATCACGCGGCGTTCGCAGTCTTCCACAATCTCAAACAGCGATGCATCGGGCTGGCTGGCGATCAGCGGCAAGGTATCTCCGCGGCTCACAATGTCTTCAGGAAACAGGTCGGCGGTAATCACCGGATGGGCGGAGAGCACCACGGCGCGCTCGATCGCATTTTCCAGCTCGCGCACATTGCCCGGCCAGACATAGTCCATCAAGGCGCGCAGCGCATCCGGTCCCAGAATCCGTGCGGGCTTCTCGTTCTCCGCGCAATACTTCAGCAGGAAGTGTTGCGCCAGCATCGGAATGTCTTCCTTGCGATTGCGCAGCGGAGGCAGTTCGATGGTGATGACGTTGAGGCGGTAGTAAAGATCTTCGCGGAACCTGCCGTCTTTCACCGCCTGCCGTAATTCGCTGTTGGTGGCCGCGATGACCCGCACGTCCACCTGAATTTCCTGCACTCCGCCCAGATGCATGAAGCGCTTGTCCTGCAGCACGCGCAGTAGTTTGGCCTGGGTCTCCATCGACATGTTGCCGATCTCGTCGAGGAAGATGGTACCGCGGTCAGCCATCTCGAACAGACCCTTCTTGCTGCTGACCGCAGAGGTAAACGCACCCTTGACGTGGCCGAAGAGCGTGGACTCCAGCAGGTCGCTCGGCATGGAGCCGGTGTTGACCGGCACAAAAGGACGGTCCTTGCGCGGCGAGTTGGCGTGAATCGCCTTGGCGATCAACTCTTTTCCGGTGCCGCTCTCGCCCTGCAGCAAAATTGTGGAGCGTGAGGGCGCGACCTGTGCCACCAGGTCGAAGGTCCGCAGCATCAGGTCGCTTTTGCCGATGATGTTTTCGAAATTGTAGCGTTGCTTGAGCTGGCGCTTGAGTTGGATGTTCTCCTCTTGCACCCGTTTGCGTCCAATGGCGGCGCGCACGTCGGCTTGCAACTTTTCGTTGGTCCACGGCTTGGCGATGAAGTTCGCCGCGCCTCCCTGGATCGCGGCCACCGCGTTTTCCGGGGTGCCGTACGCGGTGATCATGATGACCGCCATCTCCGGATCGCGCTCGCGAATGTCCTTCAGAATCTCCAGACCATTGCGGTCGGGGAGCTGGAAATCCAGCAGCACAAGATCAAACGCCTGCGTGTCCAGCAGGCTCAAACCCTCTTCGCCGTCCTGGGCGTTGCCTACTTCGTAGCCTTCATCTTCCAGCAACATCTGCAGCGATTCGCGGATAGCCGCTTCGTCGTCGATGATCAGCACCCTGCCCGCGCTGGGCTGCTCATGCGGCGTGGACATGCGTTTTGCTCCTGCTAGATCAGACATGAATAGCCTTTCTCGACATCGGGAACTCCATTAAAAAACTGGTGCCTTCGCCGGGACTGCTCTCCACCCGAATTTTGCCGGCGTGCTCCTGAATAATTCCGTAGGTGACCGCCAGTCCCAGCCCGGTGCCCCCGCTGCCGCCCTGCTTGGGCCGCGTCTTGGTGGTAAAAAACGGATCGTAAATGCGATGAATATGTTCGGGAGCGATGCCGGTTCCGGTGTCGATCACTTGGACCCGCACGCCGTGATCGTGTACCGTGCGCACCGTCAAAGTTCCGCCGAGCGGCATCGCATCCTTGGCGTTCAAAAACAGATTCAAAAACACCTGCTGCAATTTTCCCTGGTTCCCGTGAATCTGCGGCAGGGCGGGTTGCAACTCGCCCACCACGCGGATGCGCGCCGTCTTGAACTGGTGCTCCAGCAGAGCCAGTGTGTCATGAATAATGCGGTTCAGGTCGACGCTGCCGAATTCGGCGCCGCTGGTGCGCGAGAAGTTCAGCAGGTTGTTCACGATTTCAGAGGCGCGGAAGGTCTGCTTGGTAATCTTGTCCAACAACTCCGAACGCTTTTCGTCGCCCTGCAACTGCTTGGCCAGCAACTGCGCGTAGGAGCTGATCACGGCCAGCGGGGTGTTCACCTCGTGCGCCACTCCGGCGGCCAGCAGTCCAATCGAGGACATTTTATCGGCCTGCGCCAGTTGCGCCTCCAAGTCAATCCGCTCGGTGATGTCATCGACGATCACCAGCCGTCCGACCACTTTGAATTCCTTGCTGATCAGCGGAGCAATCGCCACATTGACCACGCGCATATCTCCTGCCGTGGTTCCCAGCCGGAACTTGTACAGATTGTGGATGCCTGGATTGTCGCGCACGCGGAAGAACTCGTCGCCAAAGGCGGAGGGCAGAACCTCGAGAATGGACTTACCAATTGCACTGGCGCGCGGCAGTCCGTACATCACTTCCATCTGCGAGTTCCAGGACTCAATCTTGTCCTGCAGATCGACGGCGAACACGCCCACGTTGATCGACTCAACGATGTTCTCGTTGAATTCCTTGAGGCGCTCATATTCCTGCGCCTTCTGTTCCAGCGATGCGTACAGCCGCGCATTTTGCAGCGCGATGCCGATGTATCCTGCCAGGGTTTCCAGCAATTCCACGTCTTCGCTGGAAAGGAAGTCACCCTCACTCGTCTTGCCCAGCCCGAGCATGGCAATCGTGCGGTGCATCACCGTGCAGGGAATGTAGTAGTTCAGATCCAGTGCGGCAATCGTCTCCTGAGCCAGCGGTTCCTCGCGGACCGCCTGGTGCGTGTTGTCGAAGAACAGATGGCCTTCGGCGAACTCCGGCCGCTGGCTGCTCAGGAAGCTCAGATCCAGCCAACCCGTCTGCGCAATCCCGCTCGACTTCACCAACTCAAATGCCGGGCTGTCCACACCGGCTAAAAACACTGCCATGCGATCCACCAGCAGGGTGCGCTGAATGCGATCCAGAATCGCCTCCAGCATCTTTCCCAGGTCGCGCTCCGAGTTCAGCTCGCGGCCAAACTCGATCAGCGTCTTCCGATAGTCGTAACGCTTGCGGTAAAAGAACTTGTCGATCCGCTCCTGTGTCCAGTTCTTAATCGGATCAAACAGCACGGCGGTGACCACGATGGCCGCCACCAGACCGCCGGGGCCGATGCTCGGAAAGTTCTTATGGAACAACTCGGCGGTAGCACCGACGGCGGCAAAGTACACCGCGGCGATGGTTCCGGCGGCAATGGTGTAGGCCATGCCCCGCTTGAAGATCAGGTCCACGTCCATCAGGCGGTAGCGCACAATGGCGTAGCCGAAGGTGAGCGGCAGGAAGATCAGCGAGAGGACGCTGATTTTCATCGCCGCCGACGGCCCCTGCCCGTTGAGAAATGGGACAACGTAGAAAACCGTGAAGGGAACCACCGCCAGGAACGTACCCCGCGTAACCCATTTCATCTGCTGGCGCAGGATCGGTGTGCGGGCGTGCTGGTAGGTGTGCCAGAGCACGAAGGTCGCGGTCAGGAAGAGCGCCGCCACGTAGCCCATCTGCATCCGGTCCAGGTTCCAGAGCAGCAGCCCACTGGGTTCGGCTGATGTCACCAGCAGCACCCAGACGCTCAGCAGCAGCAATCCCGGCAGGTAGACCAGCAGCAGAATCCAGCTCCGCTTCTGCACAAAGGACTTGCGCTCCGGAAACGTCAGCGCGAAGTGCAGAAACATCGCCGGTTGCAACATTCCCGCAACCACGTTGGACCAGTAGATCGTCCAGTCAAATTGGTTCAGCTTGCCAGTGAATTTGAAGGAATAGAAGATGAAGGAAACCAGACAGAATAGGTAGAAGTGGCCAGCTTTTGGTGCCGTCCAGCGGCGCAACAGCACATACATCCCAATCCCCAGGTACACCAGTGCAATCAGCCGTAATCCCTGGTTCAAGCTCTTGTCCACCGGCTGCAGAATCACCGGGACATCCAGGCTGACATCGCCTCGCTCCAGGGTATAGGAGAGCTTGGTCCATACTCCCGAACGGTACATCTGGCGTGCCACATCCGCGGTGTTGTGCACCGGGTTGCCGCCAACGGATACCAAGGCATCGTCTGCCTTGATGCCGCCACGGTCGCCCGGGCCCAGCGGATCGACCCGTTGAGCCACCAGCAGCCCATGTGACTCCACCCACCAGACCCCATCCGTGGGTGTGGAATACCCATGCTCCTTCTGGAAGTTGATCCACGCGAAAACCACCGCGGTCACGGTCAGCAGACCGAACACAACCGCGGCAAAGCGTATTTGAGTTTCCTTGGTCATGGGCGATCGCGGCGTTAGCCGCGCGTTTTCTGACCCTCGCGCGGAGGTGTGCCACTGCTTACCTAGCAAGTCAGTTGCCACCTTCCCATTCGTCATAGGTCGCCCAAATGTTGATAATACAAGGCCGTAACGCCGATTATACAGCCCACGGCCGGATGGATAATTCTGAAACAGGAACACGTCTATGATTTATGGGATGCGCGGCGAGGCAAAAAATGGGGGGAGTTCTTCTGAACTCCCCGTGGGAGGCGACAGAGGCAAAAACAGTTATTTGGATTCTCCTGTGTACAATACGGTTGCATAAGGCGGAGTGACAAACCATGCGCGAGGAAACGATGCTGCCACCATCCAGGCGATTTTTGCAGGAACGAGAAGCCTGGTTTCCGTGTGGGCAATATCGTATGCGTTTTCTCCACCTGCCTTCCACCGATCCGGCATCGCGCTCCGGGGCTGCTGTAGTCTTCGTTCATGGACTCATGGGCTACAGCTTCAGTTGGCGGCACAATCTTGATTTTTTTGCCCAACACCGGGAAGTCTATGCGGTCGATTTGCTCGGCGTCGGATGTTCCGATCGCCCGGAGCCGGGCGCGGCGGATTTCCGCCTCGCCGCCTCGGCCTCCCGGTTGCTGGAATTCTTGCGCGCACTGGGCCATGCCCGGATTGATTTAGTGGCCACCTCGCATGGCGGGGCCGTCGCCATGTTGGCCGCCGCTCAGGACCGTTCCTCCCAGTCGCTGATCCGCCGTCTGGTGCTGGTCGCGCCCGCCCATCCCTTTATGACTAACGCCCGGCTGCGGCTGGCAATTTTCCGTACCCGCTTCGGTCGCGCGGTTGCGCGCAGTCTGTGCGTGCACAGCGCGCTGCTGCGGAGCAAGGCACTTGGCCGGGTGTATGCCGACGAGTCGCGAATTACTCCCGAAACCCGCGCCGGATATGCCGTCAATCTGGAGGATGCGCGCTCCTACGATTACGCCCTGGAAGTAGTCCGGAGCTGGCGTCCGGATATGGCGCAACTCCAGTGGACGCTGCCCTCCATCGCGTCGATTCCCGTGCTTCTGCTCTGGGGCGCGCAGGATCAAGTTGTCTCCCCGCGCTCAGGGCTGCTGTTGCGCGAGTGCTTTCGCGATGCCCAGTATGTCGTGCTACCCGACGTCGGCCATCTGCCCTACGAGGAAGCGCCCGATGAGTTCAATGCTCGCGTGTGGCGCTTCCTGGAGTCCTGAGCGGTCCCGCGCCCATTCCGGCACCGCGGCGCGAGCGATGTCATAATGTCCTCATGAGCTTGCGCCGGCAGTTCGTGGAATTGCTTCGCAGCATTGATAGCGGCGCCTGGGTGCGATTCCTGATCGCCATCTTCGGGCTGGCGCTGGCGTTCGCATCCGCATTGCTTTCCACCGTTTCGCGAGAAGCCGGCGACGTCCTTGCCACTGCGGTCTTCGCCTCCTCCGCGCTGCTGCTGGCGGCGGTAGTTGCCGTCTCCACCGTGCCTTATCTGGCGCGCCGCGTGGTAGCCCGCCAGGTTCGTGATGCGCTGAGCTACAAGGTGACGCGCGAAGGCTTCGTCTACCTCGTCCTCACCCTGATGATTGGCATTGCCGCCCTGAACACCGGAAACAATTTGCTATTCATCGTCGTCGCCGCCATGCTGGGTGCGGTTCTAGTCAGCGGTATCGCTTCCGCTGTTATGATCGGCGGATTGGAAATCGGGCTGCATCTTCCGCATCACGTCTTCGCCGGGCAGAGCTATGCCGGAGCGGTGCTGCTGCACAACCGCCGCTTCCTTCCCGCATTCTCCGTCTCCGTGGTGCCGCCCATTCAGAAAGCAGAACCCACCGCCTGGCGCTGGCAGCGCACCCAATTCGTTTATCCTCCGGCGCGCACCGGACGCCGGGCGATCCTCCGCTGGCCAGACTTCTCCCTTGCAAGAATCGCGCCGCCGCCCCAGACGCCGCGCGTCTTTGAGCAGAGCGTGTATTTCCCCTATCTTCCCGGTGGCCATCGTCAGAGCGTCGAACTGAATCTCAACTTTCCGCGGCGCGGACTGTACGCCCAGCGCGGCATCGGAATCTCCACCCGCTTTCCGTTTTCCTTTCTCGTAAAAACGCGCACCGTCGCCCTTGACCAGGAAGTGCTGGTATATCCATCGGTCGAGGCCACCGACGAAATGTACGAGGTGTTGCCGATCATCACCGGCGAGTTGGAGACCAACCAGCGCGGCCGCGGCTCGGATCTCTACCGCATCCGCGACTACGAACCCGAGGACAGCGCCCGCCACGTGGACTGGAAAGCCACCGCCAAATCCGGTGAACTCAAAGTGCGCGAATACACCCGGGAGGATGAGCGCCGCCTCTGCATAGTTTTTGATAACCCTGCTCCTGGAGTGCTCGATAGCCTGCATTACGAGCGCGCAATCCGTCTGTCGGCTTCCATCGCGTGGCATTTCTATCAGGAAAATACTGAATTAACCTTTGCCGCTCCATCGCTTTTCGGAGATGTGGATGTCTATCGCTTTCTCGAATATCTTGCCCTTGCCGAGCCCAGTGCAAGCCCGGATTTTCTCTCGACCATCGGTGAATCGGGACAGTACCACATCATCGTCACGGCTTGTCCCCGGGGCGGAATTCCCACCGAACTCTGGCAATCGTCCTACGTGTTGTTCGCACAGGACTAGGGAATATGTCGTTCCCGTGTTTCCGTTAGCGCAGTTCGATACCGACTGCGCAAAAGCTAAGGGCGAGCCACGAATCGGGCTCGCCCTTCACTTTTGCCGCCTCGCCCACTAGCTGCGGCCCAAAACCAGCACCGGAACCATCGCCGGACAATTCTTCTGTCCGTCATAATCCCCGGTCTCCGGATTGCCCGCATTGCAATAGCTCACCACCGGACCAGCATAGGTTCCGACCCAGGGTGACAGAATCGTGGTTACGAACGTATTGATCGGCGTGGTTCCATTGCCCGCCGCGGTCACCACGGCGGTGCCGTTGTACAGGTTGGGAAAGACCGCGGTGTTGATCAGATTCACGTTCGCATCGTAGTAGAAATAAGTCGTGCTCGTGGTGGTGGCTGCATACACCTTCGACAAATCCGCGGAGTCGCCGCCACGGGAGACCGCAATGCTATTCACCGTAGGCACCGTTTGCTCCACCGTCACGACATGAGGGTTGCCAGCCGTGTCGACGATCGTCAGGGTGACGTTCCGGCGACTGATTCCGCCTGCGAGAACATCCAAGCTCACCGCGGTCGTCGCGCCGTTCGAAATCGCGCCTCCGGTGGCAAGCTTGCTGGTGTCGATCGCGACAATCTGGCTGGTATTTCCCAAGCCCACGTAGGCCCCGGTTCCGTCGCGCAGCAGCGCCAGGTTCGTCGGATACACACCGGCGGTCAACTGCGCCGGCGTGATCGTCGATAGAGAGGTGACCAAAGTCAAAGTTCCTGGGGTTGACCCGTCGTACACGCTCACCGTGCCGTCAGCCAGCAGAACCCAGATGTGGTTGTACTGCGAGTTCGCGATGGTGTCGGTGAAATTCGGGTCCTGTGCGATATCGATCGGCAATGCGGAGGTCGTCAGGCTAGCCGTGCTGATCGCGGTGCTCACCGTGCCCACTACGCTCTCCGCCTGTCCGTCGATGATCGCGATTGTTCCGTTGGTGTTGAGTACGTAAATGTACTGGCCGGTGGAGCTCTGGGCTGCCTTGATAGGAGTCCCGCCAAGCGCAATCGTGTTCGTCACTTTGTATTGGCTGGCGCTCACCACGTAAACGTTTCCCTTGCTGTCAAGGACAAAGACCTTGCTCTGGTCTTTGTAAATCCAGGCAGACACCGGATTCGCCGGTGTCGTGGCCGTTCCCACGCAGATCGTCGCCAGCACCGCCGCCGATGGCTGCGCAATCGCCGTTATCGATCCGGTTCCTGGACAGGTTGCAGTGGTTGTTCCCGAGTTCACCACATAGTCCTGGGTGTAAGTCGCGCCGAAGTACTGAAAGCTCATGCCAACCGGTGCCGAGCCTGGCTCCAGGGAGATCGTCGTCGTGGTCGCCGCAAAGCCAGCCGTGGTGGTGCTGAGAGCAACCTGCGTCACCGTATCGGTTGAGGTATTCGCGGTGAACACCGAGGTGCGATTGAAATCAAATGCCAACGGGCTCGCCGGTACGTTTACTGGAGTTCCCAAACTCCCCAGTACGCTTCCTTCCACCACGCTTCCCACTACGTTATTCAGCAACTTGTTGCCGGCGTTGGTGTCGCCGCTGACGTCAATCGTGGTGAGTACGCTGCTGCCGCCGTTGGGGTTCCGATTCAGAACCACCTCGGTCTCTGCCCCCGATGGATTGCCGGTCGTTACCGGAAGTGGAATCGCCACCGGGCGATAGGTGTTGCCGCATCCGATTTCGATAGAAGTTGCCGCAATTAAAAGGGCAGCCACACACGTGGCTTTCCACATGACTTTCATTCGCACTCCGGCCTTCCGACGCAATTTCATCTGCTCTGTTCGGGTGCGATCATTGTAAAGGAAGCGAGCACGTCCGGGCTAATGTCTTCTTGCTCCGCGCAAGGCGGAATATTGCTCAGGCGGCGCGTCCGCGCTTCGGCTTGGCTCGCCCCGGTGCCTTTTTGGGAACCCCGCCTGAAATCGGCTGCACCTCCGATGCCTTCTGTGACTCGCTGGCCACCTCTGAGGATTTTTTTCCTTCCATCTTCGCCAGGCTCTGCCGCAGTGCATCCATCAGATCCACCACCGGAGCCATCTTTCCCGGCCGCTCCACGGCGGACACTTCCTTGCCCTCCAGCCGCGCGTCAATCAATTTGCGGAGGTTTTCCTCGTAGGTATCATGGAAGCGCTCCGGCTCGAACTTGTCCGCCAGGGCCTCAATCAACTGATGCGCCACCTTCAGTTCGGTATCCTTCACCTCGACCGCTTCGGCGCCAAAGTGTTCCATCGCTCGCACCTCGTCGGCGTAGTACATCGTGTGCAGGGCCAGCCCGTCCTTGAAAGGCTGCAAGAATACCGTGTACTCGCGGTTGTGCATCGTCAGTTGCGCCAAGGCCATGTAGCCGCTCTCGCGCATCGCCCGCGCCAGCAGCGCATAAGGACGCTTGCCTGCATCCTCGGCAGCCACGTAATAACTTGACTCGAAGTAAATCGGATCGACCTCTTCCGCCTTCACGAATTGCACGATCTCCATTGCCTTTGCCGTCTTCGGTTCGATCCGCTTCAGCTCCTCCGGCTCAATCACCACGTACTCGCCCTTGCGATACTCGTAGCCTTTCACAATTTCGTTGCGCTCCACTACCCGTTCATCCACCGGACACCAGAGCTGCTGCTTCACCCTCGACAGGTCGGGCTTGTGCAGCATATGGAAGGAAATACGGCTGCCGCGGGCTCCGCTGTAGAGCCGCACCGGCAGCGAGATTAAACCGAACGTCAAATACCCGGACCAGACCGATGCCGCCATCGTTTCATCCCTCGCACTCTGCTACCTTGAAACCTTGCCATCGCGCCCGTGTTAGGATGCGCGGTCAGGGAGGCTCTGCTGCCACAAGTTTGCAGCCTGCCCCTCGCGGGCATTTCGGAGTACGATAAGGTGGGCATGAATCTCTTCCAGAGCTGGCCGGCCGCCATCCCTACATTGATCTCCGCCATCGGACTCTCCATGGCCTTAGCCCTGCTTGCCTGGGGTTTGCGCGCCGTGACCATCGGCGCCGCGCTTACTGGAGTCCTGCTCACCCTCGTCCTCTGCCTGGCCGCCGGACCCGCCGCGCTCATTCCCGTCGCGATCGTCTTCCTGCTCACGCTGATCACCACCCGCATCGGCCGTCGCAAGAAGGAGCGCCTCGGTACGGCCGAGCCTCGGCGCGGACGCGGTGCCCGGCAGATCCTCGCCAACGTCGGCGTTGCCGCCATCTGCGCCGCACCGCTGATCTTCGTCGGCCACGCCCGCTTCATTCTCCTCGCCGGAGCCTCAGCGGCTCTCGCCGAAGCTGCCGGGGACACGGTCAGCAGTGAACTCGGCCAGGCTTTCGGCGGCAACCCGCGGCTGATTACCACCTGGCGCAAGGTCACGCCCGGTCAGGACGGCGGAGTCACCTTCGCCGGCACCATCCTCGCGCTCGCCGCCATCATCGTGGTTTGCTTCGGTTGCGAGTGGGCCAATCTCCTGATCCCCCGCTTCTACTGGACCGTCCTGGCTGCCGCCTTCTTCGGAACTCTCGTCGATAGTCTGCTCGGAGCAACCCTGGAAGCTCCCGACCGCCTGGGCAACAACTCCGTGAACTTCTCCAGCTCTGCTTTTGCCGCCGCCCTCGCCATCGGCGTCCTCTTCCTGCAACGCTGGCGCTGAGATCCGAGCAAACAAAAGCCGGAGCTCTCGGCTCCGGCCCACCTGCACGTAACTTATGACGAATTTACTTTTCCGCCCTGATGAACTCCCACTTGCCTCTACCGCAAAGATTTTTGCACATCGGCAAGGTCTCGCCTGCCTTGAACTGCACCGGCAACTTACACACGCTGCACCAGTAAATGCCCGTCTGTGGAGCTTCGCTCCCCGGTTCATAAGCCATTCCAGAATCCTCCGTGGTTGATTGCTTTATCTTACCAGCGGAACACGTGCATCCGCCAAAGCGTGTAGCTCAATGCTTCCCTCGCCACGTTCAGCGCACGCGCCCCGATTCCCGCCGGAATCTCCGGCTTGCGCGGCGAGGCGTACACCACCTGTCCCTGCGCCTCCAGCAACTGCTTGATACGGAAAACATGATAAGGATCGCTGACCGCAATGCAGGAGTGCATCCCGTTCGCATCCATAATGGTGGCAATGCGCTCGGCGCTCTCTGCGCTGTTATCGCTCTGGGTCTCGGCAATCAGGTGCCGGTCGCCGATGCCGCGCTCGATCAGATAGTCGCGGCCCACGGAGCCTTCGGTAAATTGCGGCTCGCCGCCGCTGCCGCCCGTGGTAATGACCACCGGCGCCAGCTTGCGTTCATAGAGATCGAAGGCGTGATCCAGACGCGCCCGATACACCGGAGAAGGTTTGCCGAAATACTCAGCCGCTCCGAACACCACAATCGCATCCGCCGGGCGCGCCTCATCCTGCCCGGATTGCGCCACGATTCGCGCGCACGTCCAAGCGAAATAGCAAGCGTATGCCACCACGATTGCGGCGGCAATTCTGCCCGGCCTCAGCCATCCCCGGCGCGAACCAACGGTCATTGATCGCCCAGCAGGTCCTCGATCTCCGCCAGCGTAATCGCTCCCTCGCGCAGCAGTGACCATTGTCCATTTTCCGTAAGATTTACGATTGTGGTAGGCACCGTGCGCGGCGTCGTGCCGCCGTCCACCACCAATTGCACGCGTTCTCCCATCTGCTCCATCACGGCGAGGGCGGTCGTGCATTCCACCTCTCCCGCCAGGTTTGCCGAGGTCGCTGTAATCGGACACTTCAAGGCTCGAACCACCGCCAGCGCCACCCGCGAATCCGGCATGCGCACCGCGATGTTGCCTGAGTTCGCGGTCACTTTCAGCGGCAGTCGAGGAGCCGCGCGCACGATGATCGTCAGCGGACCGGGCCAGAACTTTTCCGCCAGCAGATGGAACTCATCGGGCAGCACGTTGGCCAGTTCCTCGGCCTGCTCCACGCTCTCAATCAGCAAAGAGAGCGGCTTGTTGCGCCCGCGCTCCTTGATTTCGTAAACCCGCTCCACGGCGTGCAGATTGTAGGGGTCGACCGCCAGGCCGTAAAACGTATCGGTCGGCATTCCGACCACGCTGCCCTGGCGAATCCTCTCCGCCACGTAGTTCACCAGTGACGGCTCAGGCTCAGCTGCTTGTATTCGAATAATTTCCGGGCGCACCCGTTCTACCTCTTCTCCAGGCTCAAAACCCGCGAACCTTCACCCAAGTTGAAATCGACGACCAGCCTAACCCAGAACCCCATGATACGGGGAGTTATCATGTCCATGCTGGTACTCGAACATTCTACAATGCTTGAGCCCGCCTCACCGGAGGAACATGTCCCAGGCTTTTTCCAACCCGCCGCACGAACGCCTCCGCCCCATTGCCAGCCGCCAGAATGCGCTCGTCAAAGATCTCCGCAAAGCCTTCGCCCAGGCAGCTCCCGCCAGCGACGGATCGGTCGCCATCGAGGGCGTCAAGTTGGTCGAGGAGGCCATCCGTAGCGGCCTGCGCCTGCGCGCCGTCTTCTTCTCGGAGTCCGCCCGCGAGCGCGCCAACCGCCTGCTTCCCCAGCTCAGCCACGCCACCGAAACCGTTCTGCTCCCCGATGACATCTTTCAGAGCGCGGTCGCCACCGACACCCCGCAAGGCGTCGCCGCCCTTGTCCATCCCCTCGCCTCCACGCTCGAAGACCTCTTCCGCCCCGCCACGTCACTCGACACCCCACGCGACCAACCTGAGGGTGGCCCACCTCTGCGTCCTGCCGTTGGACGCAAATGTGGGAATCAGGCGGCTGGGAATGAGGTTGCGCTCGGCCCTTCGCCGCTCATCCTCGGCTGTGCCGGACTGCAGGACCCGGGCAATCTCGGCACCATCATTCGTAGCGCCGAAGCCTTCGGTGCCAGCGGCGTGCTCACCACCGAGGGCACCGTCTCATCGGCCAATCCCAAGGTCGCCCGAGCCTCTGCCGGATCGGTCTTCCGCCTCCCGGTCGTCAAACTCACCCTCGCCCAGGTGATCGCGGCCCTCGAAGAAAACAGCATCCGCCTTGCCGTAACCAGCTCCCACCAGGGCCGTCCCGTGCACGAGGTTGACCTCACCCTGCGCACCGCCATCTTCATCGGCAGCGAAGGCCGGGGAGTCCCTCGCGCCCTGCTCGACGCCGCCGACGAAGCCATCCTCATCCCCCATTCCCCCCGTGTAGAAAGCCTCAACGCCGCCATCGCCGCCAGCATCCTGCTCTATGAGGCGCAACGCCAGCGGAGCAGATAGCTTCGAGATTGTGTATAATCCCACACAAAGGATTACACAATGGCTACCAACCTCGCTCTCGACGACAAACTAATAGAAACCGCCCGTAAACTTGGCGGCCACAAAACAAAGAAAGACGCTGTCAACGCCGCGCTCGACGAGTACATTCGCCGTCACAAGCGGCAGCAGGCTGTCCAGGCGTTCGGAACATTTGATTTCGATCCGGCCTACGACTACAAAGCCGAGCGGAAGGCAAAGCGCGCTTGAACGTACTCGTTGACACCTCGGTCTGGTCGCTGGCTTACAGACGCGCGCCAACAACTCTCAACCCGCAGCAGCTTACACTGCTCAACGCGCTTGGGGAATTGGCTTCGGACGGGCGTGCCCAGCTGCTGGGCATCGTCCGGCAGGAGATACTAAGCGGACTCCGTGAAGCCTCCCAATTCGAACGACTCCGAAAGCTGCTTCAGGCCTTCCCAGATGTCCATCTGGAAACGGAAGATTATGAGGAAGCGGCGCGCATAACTAACATCTGTCGAGCCAAGGGGGTTACGGGGAGCATTGTTGACTACCTGATCTGCGCGACTGCGGTGCGCCGCGACTGGTTTATATTTACTCTCGATAATGATTTCGACGGCTACGCCAAACACTTGCCAGTCAGGTTGCTTAGGGTACGTTAGCGCGTCTCTACTCCCCCAGCCGTTCCTTCTTTGCCCTTACCGCCGCCAGCCGCTCGCGAATCCGCTTCTCCACGCCCTCATCGGTTGGGAAGTACCACTGCCGGCCCTTGAGGTTTTCCGGCAGGCACTCCATGTCCGTAACCTTTTCCTCGAAGTCGTGTGCGTATTTATAGCCTTCGCCGTAGCCAAGCTCTTTCATCAGCCTCGTCGGAGCGTTGCGCAGATGCAGCGGCACCGGGTCTGCCGCGGTCTCTTCCACGGCGCGCTTCACCGCGCCGTAAGCCTTGTACAGCGCGTTTGACTTGGGTGCAATCGCCAGATACACCGCCGCGTGCGCCAGCGCCAGTCCGCCCTCGGGCAGGCCCATAAAGTCCAGCGCATCGCGCGCCGCTATGCAGATCTCCAGAGCGTGCGGGTCGGCCAGCGAAATATCCTCCACCGCCATGCGCACAATGCGCCGCGCCAGATACATCGGATCTTCCCCGCTCTCCAGCATGCGCACCAGCCAGTACAGCGCCGCATCCGGATCGCTGTTGCGCACCGACTTGTGCAGCGCCGAAATCAGGTTGTAGTGTTCCTCGCCCGCCTTGTCATAGCGCAGCACGCGACGCTGCAACGCATCCTCCGCCTGCGCCTGCTCGATGACTCCGCCACTCGCTCCGCCTGCAGTTTCCACCGCTAACGTCGCGGCAATCTCCAGCACGTTGTATGCCGAGCGCGCATCGCCGCTCGAATACGCCGCGATCCGCGCCAGCGACTCCGGTCTGGCGGTCAACTTCAGCGCGCCCAGACCGCGCTCTTCGTCCACTAGGGCGCGCTCCAGCAGCAAAACAATCTGCTCTTCGCTCAGCGGATTCAGCGTGTACACCCGTGAGCGCGAGAGCAACGCCGAGTTCACCTCAAACGAAGGATTCTCCGTCGTCGCCCCAATCAGCCGGATATTTCCCCGCTCCACGTGTGGCAGAAACGCATCCTGTTGGGCGCGATTGAAGCGGTGAATCTCGTCGATAAAAACAATGGTGCGCGTGCCATATTGCCGCGCCCGTTCGGCCTCCACCATCACCTGCTTGATCTCTTTGATCCCGGCCATCACCGCCGAATACTCGACGAATTCCGCCTTCGTCCGGCGCGCAATGATCTTCGCCAGAGTCGTCTTTCCCACTCCCGGCGGTCCCCAGAAGAGAATCGAGCCGATGTCATCGCGCTCAATCTGCACTCGCAGAGGCTTGCCCGGCGCCAGCAGATGCTCCTGCCCGACGAACTCGTCCAGGTCGCGCGGACGCATTCGCTCCGCCAGTGGCCGCGTCCGGTCGCTGGCTTCGCCAATCGGATTGGAAAAAAGATTCATCGCGTCACCGCCAGCCTAACACCGAAAACAAGGTTTCACAGGTTTCAAGGTTTCAAAGTTTCGAGCAAATCCAAAAGTAAGGTTTCGTAAGTTGCAACCATTTCGAGCAGGTCCCGCGCCCTCAAAACAATACCCTCGGCCATCGCCGAGGGTCATTCACCTTGCAACTTTGAAACCTGCGAAACCTTGCTCCTAGCCCTTCGCCTTCGCCGTCTTATGGTCGCTGGCAACCTTGCCGTCGCGAATATAAATGATGCGATGCGCGTATTCTGCAACGTCGTGTTCGTGGGTCACCAGCACAATGGTGTTTCCCCGCGCCTGCAGGTCGTCGAACAGCGCCATGATTTCGTTTCCGGTCTTCGAGTCCAGATTGCCAGTCGGCTCGTCGGCCAGAATGATGGAGGGCCGGTTCACCAGGGCGCGCGCAATTGCCACCCGCTGTCTCTGCCCGCCGGAAAGTTCGTTGGGCTTGTGATTCATCCGCTCGCCCATGCCTACGCTCGTCAGCGTCTGCCGGGCACGCTCCAACCGCTCGGCGGACGGAATGCCGGCATAGATTAGCGGCAGTTCCACGTTGTGCAGCGCCGAAGCCCGGGCCAGCAGATTGAAGGTCTGAAAGACGAAGCCAATCTCCTTATTGCGGATGCGTGCCAGTTCGTCGTCGTCCAGTTCGCTGACCAATTGTCCGTTCAGCCAGTACACGCCGCTGGTGGGAGTGTCCAGGCAGCCGATCAGGTTCATCAGCGTCGATTTCCCCGAACCCGACGGCCCCATGATCGCAACATACTCATTGCGATGGATCGAGATGCTCACGCCACACAGCGCGTCCACTGCCTGCTCGCTGCCCATATCGTAGGTCTTCCAAAGCTCCTGCGTACAGATAATGCACTCCGGCGGCGGTGCTTTCAGTTCCTGGCTAACGCTTGCGGTTTGTGTTGCCATCCCGTTTGTTCTCCCAAAGCTTCTGCCTGCGCTTACAGCTTCTCATCTTCTTTCTTCGGCGTACTGTTATCGATTTTAACCTTGGCATCCGGCTTCATGGTGCGCAGCACCTTGTAGCTGCCGGTCACGATTTCGTCGCCTTCCCGCAGCCCGTCCAGTACTTCGATGTCAGTGGTTCCGGTGATGCCCGTCTGTACCGGCACAAACTGTGCCTTGCCGTTCCGGATCGCGAATACGCCCTGGATTTCTTCCTTGGCAGCCTTTACGTCCGCCGGCTTTTCTGCTGCCTGCACCGCACCCTTCTTCTTTGGCATCAGATCGCCTTTTTGCCGGATGGTCAGCGCCTGGATCGGAATCGACAGCACCGCGGCTTTGTTCGCCGTCATGATCTTCGCCGTCGAAGACAGTCCCGGACGCAGGTTATCCGGCACGTCGGTGAGCGTGACCACCACCTTGAAGTCCTTCGCCTCCTGGCTGCTGCCGGTCGATTGCGAGGTCGATACACCGGTCGAGCGCAGCAGGGCGTTGTTGCCGATCTCGGTCACGACTCCCTTGAACTTTTTCTTCGGGATGGCGTCGATGCTCACCTCTGCCGGCTGCCCCAGCTTCACGTTGACGATGTCGGTCTCATCCACCTTGACTTCGGCGGTGATCACCGAAACGTCGGCCAGCGTCATCAGCGTCGAGCCCGGCGCGTTCTGGATTCCCATCACCACCGTCTCGCCCTCGCGCACCGGAAGGTTGGTCACCACGCCGTCAAACGGCGCGCGATATTCGGTCTTGCTCAGCACGTCGGAGTTGTGAACCAGGTTCGCCCTCTGCACCGCGATGCGGCGCTTGTAAGCCTCCGCCTGGGCCTTGGCCTGGGCAATGCGCGCCTTCGCCTGGCTCAATCCGGAAGCCGCCGACTCATAGGCGTTCTTGGCCGCGTCGTAATCTTTCTTGCTGATCAGCTGATCCTTGTAGAGATCCTCGGAGCGCTTCCAGTCGTAGAGCTTCTGCTCCAGCTCCGCCTTGGCCCGGTCGAGGTCGGCAATGTTGGTGTTCAGGGTCTCCACTCCGGCGGTATAGTCGGCCTCTGCCGCCGTCAACGACGCCTGACTGGCGTTCACGTCGGCGGCAGGCTGCACGTTTTCCAACTGTGCCAGCATCTGCCCCTTGGTGACCCGATCGCCTTCTTTTACATACAAGTGCACGATCTTGCCCATGGCGTTGGCCCCCACGTTCACAAACGTCTTGGGCCGGATCTCACCGGAGGCCGTAACCTGCGATGCCAGATCCTGACGCGAAACTCTGCCGGTCTGAACCTCAACCACACCCTTACGGCTCTGCTGGATGGTGAAGAAGATAATTCCTCCGGCCAGGGCCAATCCACCAAGTGCCAGCCAAACTTTTTTCCAGGTTTTCATCGGTCCTCGTTAATCGCCCGCTTTTAACCGCAGACAGAGCATTGGGCATCCGGCGGCCCGGGACCTGTGCGGTCCTTTGCTCACGCCTGTTTTCTCATACGAGCAGAGTAACTCAAAAGTTCCCCACCAAAATAGCGCAACTACACCTTAGATCAGCCATAAATTAGGTTCACGCACCATTGTAAACGGTCGAATCCATCTTCCTTTGTCGTTGAGTATCCCGGCCGCCGAGGCACCCATATCCCGGCTTGCCATGATCTTCTTCGCCCGTCTCAGCTTTTTCTCCCTGCTTCGTCCCGCCTTGCCTTTGACTACGGCGAATACTTACAATCTGTCCAGCCCTAATTGTCCCCAGGAGCGAGACGGTCCATGCGGTACTTTTCCATACGTCATTTTTCCTTCGTCATAATGGCGGCCGCCATGTTGCTTGCGCCCGTTCTCGCTCAGGATTCCCCCGGCAACGACCAAGACGCCGGTACTTCCCTCAAGGATCTCAAGCAATCCAAGAAGGACGCCTCCGAGAAGAAGGAGCTTACCCCCGAGGAGCGCAAGGAACGCCTCCGCAGCTTTCAGCGCGAAGTAGGCAAAACCTACAAGACGTGGCTCGATGAGGACGTGCGCTACATAATCACTCCGGAAGAAGAGCAGGCATTCAAGCTCCTCGGCACCGATGAGGAACGTGACGAGTTCATCGAGCAGTTCTGGCTCCGCCGCGACCCCACGCCTGACACCCAGGAAAATGAATTTCGCGAAGAGCACTACCGCCGCATTCAGTACGCCAACGAGCATTACGCCGCCGGCATCCCGGGATGGAGAACCGATCGCGGACGCATTTATATCGTCTGGGGTCCGCCCGACGAAACCGAGTCCCACCCCGCTGGCGGTCAGTATCAGCGCGACCAGGCCGAAGGCGGCGGTTCCACCTCCACCTATCCTTTTGAGCGCTGGCGCTATCGCTATCTCGAAGGCATTGGAAACGAGGTCATCATCGAGTTCGTGGACTCCTGCATGTGCGGCGATTACCACATGTCCACCGATCCCAATGAGAAGGATGCCCTGCTCCACACCCCCGGCGGCAGCTCCGGCCTCAATGGACAGATGGGCGGCAGCCAATCCAATCGCATGATGGGTGTACCCGGCGGCACTGGCGGCATGAATGGCGGCAAGGAATTTGACGCCCTCGAACGGATGGCTAAGCTCACCACTCCTCCGCCCGTCAAGTTCAAGGATCTTGAGGAGAAGGTCAACACCAAGATCCGCTACAACCTCATGCCCTTCGACATGCGCTCTGACTTTGTGAAGATAACCTCCGACATGGTCTTGGTCCCGATCACCATCCAGCTCAAGACCAAGGACATGACCTTCGTCCAGAAGGATGGCATTCAGCGCGCCGCCGTCAATATCTTTGCCCGCATCACCACCCTCTCCGGACGCGTCGCCTCGACCTTCGAGGATACCGTCGGCGTCGACGAACCCAATGAACTATTGGAAAGGGCGCTGCTCACCAGCCAGATCTACTGGAAGGCCGTTCCGCTCAAGCCGGGAATGTACAAGATTGATGTAGCCATCAAGGACGTCAACGGGGACCGCGTCGGAACTCTCGTCCGCTCCATCCGCGTTCCCGAATTCGACGACGAGAAGCTCGCCACCTCCTCGCTCATCCTCGCCGATGTCATGGAGCACGTCCCCGCCAAGAGCATCGGTGCCGGCAGCTTCATCATTGGTGACACCAAGGTCCGCCCCCGGGTTGATGCCGCCGACGGCAGACCGGCCAGCTTCAAACGCGCCCAGCGCCTCAATATCTGGCTTCAGGTCTATAACTTGCAACACGATCAGCAAACCAAAAAGACCCAGGCCACCATCAGCTATGACATCGTCAACATGCAGACCAACAAGAACGTGCTCCATGCCGACGAGTCCTCGGCTGCATACGGCAACACCGGAGAGCAGATCACCATCGAAAAATCGATGCAATTGGCCAACCTGGAGCCGGGTTTGTACAATCTTAAGGTGACCATAAACGACGAGGTAACTAAACAAACAATTAATCCCTCCGCCCGTTTTCAGGTCGAATAGGGTAGAATTTTTCAGGATCACGCGATATTGTTCGGTCAGGCGCGCATCGCCTGCATAGCGGCCCGTAAGACAAAGGGGGCTCAATGATGCGTAAGCTCGGAATCTTGGCGCTTGCTTTGGTTTGTTGTGTCGGCGCCTCCGCGGCGGTTAATCCCGGGGTCATCACCGGAACCGTGCACGATTCCGCTGGAGTGCCGCAGATGGGAGCCGTGGTTGAAATCCTCGCCAGCTCCGCTGCCCGGGCCCAGACCGTACTCACTGATACCAGAGGCGCATTCACCATCGCCGGTCTGCTCCCCGGCCTTTACACCGTCAAGGTCACCGCTCCCAGCTTTTTACCCACCATCCGCGAGCGGGTTCACCTGCAATCCGGTGCCAGTCTGCTGCTCAATGTCACTCTCAACACCCTCTTCGAGGCGATTCAGTTCGTGCCGCGTCACAAGGCTTCCGCCGACGATGATGACGATTGGCGCTGGGCGCTGCGCTCCATGGCCAACCGTCCCATCCTTCGCCTCGCCGACGATCACCCACTGGTCGTCGTCCAGAAGAGCGAGGATGGCTCCGAAGGCCAGCTCAAGGCGCGGGTTTCCTTCATCGCCACCTCGGATGGCGATTCGGTCAGCGGTTCCGGCGTTGGCGCTGACTTCCATGTCGAGCAATCCATCTTCGGCAAACGAGCCCCCGCCCGGTGGTCGCTCAACGGCGAACTCGGCAGCGCTGCCGCCAATCCCAACGCAGTCATTCGCGCCGCCTACTCGCGTGAGATGCCCAACGGCTCCTACCCTGAGATCGCGCTCTCGGCCAAACACTTCGCCGCGCTCAACCCAGATCAGCCCGCCATCCAGGCCTTGGCTCTTTCCATCGCCAACTCCATGACCTTCGGCGAGTCTCTGGAGCTGAACTACGGCGGCGAAACTGAGATGGTTCAGTACAAGGAACGTGCCACCAGCTACCATCCCTTTGCCACGGTCAGCGTTCATCCCGGCAAGAACACGATTCTCGAGTACCGTTACGCCACCAGCGAACCCAATCTGCGGAGCGCCAAGGGCTTTGACACGGCTCCCGCCGATCTCAGTGAGAGCAGTCCGCACCTCACCATGACCGCGCTGGGCCAGCGCATCGAGCGTGCCAACCACCACGAACTCTCGGTCTCCCAGCGTCTCGGCCGCAATAAACTTCAGCTCGCCGTCTTCGCCGATTCCATCAACAATGCGGCCCTTACCGGGACCGGAGCCCGCTTCACTCAGGATACCGACGCTCTCATCGGCGACCCCTACTCGGGAAATTTTTACTACGATGGCGGCAATCTCAACACCCAGGGCGTGCGCGCCATCTACTCCCATCCCTTGGCCCAGGGCTTTGACGCAACCCTCGATTACGCCTACGGCGGCGTGCTGACGGCTCCGGAGAACCTCGTACAGGTCAGCCAAACCTCAACCGCGTTGGTCACCGCCAAGCGCCACTCCGCCGCCGCCAAGCTCTCCGGAACTGCTCCCCGCTCCAGGACCAAGGTCATTGCCAGCTATCGATGGCTCAACGGCAGCGCTCTCACTCCGGTCGATATGTTCAACGCCTCTGCCGGGCAGACCGACCCATACCTCAGCTTCTTCATCCGTCAACCCATCCCCACCATGCATATCTTGCCCAATGGCTTGGAAGCCCTCATCGACGTGCGCAACCTGCTGGCCCAGGGATACCGTCCCGTGCTCAGTGCCGATGGCAGCACCGTCTACCTGGTCCAGGGCACGCGCTGCATCCGCGCCGGTCTCACCTTCAACTTCTAACGCGATCTTTGTCTGCTTCTCGTGAATACTTCCGCGGCACCGGCATAGCCCCGCCTTGCCAAATTCAATGACTCTGCCCAAAAACTAAACGAGCTACCCCCGTTCCGGGATAGGTGAATACTTGGCCTGTTCTCGACAGTAATCCCGAGGTATCCTGAAACTCGTCCCGATGCGCACAGTTCCGAAGGCCCAGTTGAAGTTCCTAGAAATCGTCAAAGAACACAGCGAACGGCTGCGCACGATACCGTTCGAGCAGTTGAAGGGCTTGGCGAATGAACCAATCGAGCACCTAACTGTCAATTCACGTCCGGCAACTATTGCAACTATCGTGGAGCCACTAAAGAGCGGCGGCGTTCGAGTGGTAGTTCAGGGCTTCATGAATATGCGATTCTTTCCGGGGAAGCGCGTTGCTTTGGATGGCTTCTACAAATACCCTGACGAGACGATGGCACCAATGCCAGATGAAGAATTTCACGAGTTCGACTAACGCCGAGGCCCGATAGCGAGCGGTAAATCGCCAATGCATTCACGATCCCAGCAGAATAATCTGAATTAGGAGACAGCAATGCCAAGCGAAATAGTGCAATGGGGGCCATGCTGCTTCTGCGGTCTGGACATGGCCAAGACGAGTGTTGACCCGTGCCGACTTACGGTTGAAACCTGCAATGGTTTATGGCAGACATGGTTTTGTCATGCGGCCTGTTTCAAAGAGCAGCTTTCAGATCGTCCTGAGCTTATGGGCATGATGGAACCCGCGCACTTTTAGCATTGCTTTGCGGGGACGCGTCGATTGTTGGCGATACATCGCCAGGTAGCTCAGTATCCCAAACAGCACCGTAGCCAAGCTTGCTCAAAAGTAGGAACTTTGCCGCAGTTGCTAGGCAAAGCCGCCTAGCCCCCATGCACCGCTTCCTTGTGCTCAGGGAGATAGTCGCAGGCCTCGCGGCATTCCAGGCAGTAGTAACAGCCGTCCTCCACCAGGCGCACATCGTGTTCGCCCATGCAGAAGTAGCAATATTTATCGCACGTGCACATTTCTTCCACTTCGTCGCAGACGGCACATCGGAATCGGGACATGGGCGCACTGTAACTCGCATTTCCTCTCCGCGCAACTCTCTTTCGTCCCCGGTCTTTCAACTCTGTTTTTCGGCCCATGCCTGAGCCAATGTCCGACGTTGCCTCTCCCGCTTGCCGCGTGTTAACTTTTAAGGTTCCAGTGGCCTGCCTGTGGCCGCATGATTCTTCTTGGAGAGGTTCTGCCCTTGTCGTCGAACGCCGAATCCGCTGGTGTCCGTAAGACCGCTCTCAACGCCGCGCACCGCGAGCTTGGCGCTCGCATGGTGGACTTCAACGGATGGGATATGCCCGTCGAGTATCCGGCCAACAGCAGTCGCAAGTCCGGTGGCCTCATCGCCGAGCACCTGAGCGTCCGCAACTCCGTCGGCATCTTCGACGTCAGCCACATGGGAGACATCCGCCTGCACGGCCCGCAGGCTCTGCAAGCCGTGCAGCATATGACCATGAATGACGCCGCGCATCTCGCGATCGGCCAGGCCCAGTACTCCGCCTTGCTCTATCCCACCGGAACCTTCGTCGATGACGTACTCGTCCACCGCCTGGGCGAAGACGACTACCTGCTCGTCATCAATGCCGGAACCCGCGAGAAGGATCTCAACTGGGTACGCGATGCCGCCAAAAATTTCGACTGCGTGGTCGAGGACCTCAGCGACCATTACACCCAGATCGCCATCCAAGGACCGAACGCCTGGCGCACCCTGCAGAAGTTAACCGACGCCGATCTCCCCAAGGTGAAGTTTTACTGGTTTACTCACGGCACCGTCAGCGGATTGCCCAACACCCTGATCGCCCGCACCGGCTACACCGCCGAAGACGGTTTTGAAATTTACATCCCCAGCGACGAGACCACCAGCGTCTGCGTCTGGAAACAACTGCTCGGCGCCGGCGAGGAGTTCGGCATCCTTCCTTGCGGCCTCGGAGCCCGCAACACGCTGCGCTTGGAAGGCGCGCTCTCCCTCTACGGTCATGAGATTTCCGACATCATCACCCCGTGGGAGGCACGGCTCGACCGCTTTCTTAAAATGGACAAAGGGGAATTCATCGGGCACTCCGCACTGGTGAATCAGAAACAGCGCGGCCCGAAAAATATTCTGGTCGGACTAGAGGCCATTGACCGCGGCATTCCCCGCGACGGCTACAACGTCATGGATCGCGGAGGCCGCCATATCGGCTACATCACCAGCGGGTCGCCCGCGCCTTTTCTCAAAAAGAACATCGCGCTCGCCTACGTCCCCCTCGAGCATTCCGCCGAAGGCACGGAGCTGAGTGTGGAATGCCGCAGCCTCCATGTGAAATGCAAAGTGGTGCCCACGCCGTTTTACAAACGTCCGCGCCGAACGCCCGTGGCCGGCAGCAACGCGTTATCCGACCCAGCGCCAGCGGCCGACAGCGGAGCCTTACCTGAAACAAAGCAGTAGAATACAATTTCAAAGTTTCACCTAATTCGCGTCTTTATTCGCTTTTCCTCGCCGTACGTCCGGCGCGCAATCAATCTCTGGAGATCACCATGGCCTATCCCCCGGAATTCAAGTACACCAAAGAGCACGAATGGCTCGCCGTTGAAGGCACCACCGGAACCATTGGCATCACTGACCACGCACAGAACTCTCTCGGCGACATTGTGTTTGTCGAGTTGCCCAAGGTCGGCGCCGAACTCACAGCCGGAAAAACCTTCGGCACCGTCGAATCCGTCAAGGCTGTCAGCGACCTTTTTGCCCCGGTATCAGGCACGGTCGTCGCCATCAACGGCGAGCTGGCGACATCGCCCGAGAAGGTCAACAGCGCCCCCCACTCTGCCTGGATGGTGAAGATCACTCTCTCCAATCCCGCCGAGGCCGGCGCACTTCTCTCCGTCGAAGACTACGAGAAGTTCATCGCCGAGGAGCAGTAGTCCATCATGCGCTATCTTCCCAAGTCTCCCGCCGAGCGCGCCCTCATGCTGAGCGCGATTGGCGTCAACTCCATCGACGAACTCTTCGCCCCCATCCCTGCCGAGTTCCGCCTCACCCGCGATCTCGCCATTCCGCCCCAGATGGCCGAAAGCGAAATCGTGGACTGGTTCCGCGCCCGCGCGGCCGAGAACGCCACCGGGTATGACATTCTGCTCGGTGCCGGAGCCTATCATCACTATCGCCCACTGGTCATCGATGCGCTCATCTCGCGTGGTGAGTGGTTCACCGCCTACACGCCCTATCAGCCGGAGATCGCCCAGGGCACCCTGCAGGCGATCTTTGAATTCCAGACCATGATCTGCGAACTGACCGGCATGGAGGTCGCCAACGCCTCGATGTATGACGGCTCTACCGGCGCCGCCGAAGCCGTCATGATGGCCATACGTATCACCGGACGCAGCTCCGCCATCCTCGCCCGCAGCGTCCACCCCGAGTATCGCGAGGTCATCGCCACCTACGCCAAGTATCAGGGCCTGCCGCTTACCGAAGCGGCTTTCACCGCCAACGGACGCGTCGATCTCGCCGCCCTCGACGCCGCCATCACCCCGGCGACCGCCTGCGTACTCATCCAGTCGCCCAACTTCTTCGGCACCATCGAAGACGTTGCGGCCATCGCCGATGTGGTTCACGCCAAGGGTGCGCTGCTCGTTGTCTCCATTGCCGAAGCGCTCTCGCTCGGCATCGTGCGCCCGCCCACCGAGGCCGACATCGTTTCGCTCGAAGCCCAGTCCTTCGGTGTCCCTCTCAGCTACGGCGGCCCTTACGCGGGAGTCATCGCCACCCGCGAGAAGTTCGTCCGCCAGATCCCCGGACGCCTCGCCGGACAGACCACCGACCGCAACGGCAAGCGCGGCTTCGTGCTCACGCTTTCTACCCGCGAGCAGCACATCCGCCGCGAGAAGGCGACCTCCAACATCTGCACCAACCAGGCGCTCATCGCGCTTATGGTCAACATCTACATGGATGTTTATGGCCGTCTGGGCATCCGCGAGCTGGCCGAACAGAATCTCGCCAAGGCTGCCTATGCCCGCAAGGCTCTGGGCGCGAAAGCAACAATTCTCTTCGACGGTGCGCCGCGCTTTAACGAGTTCGTCCTCCAGACCAGCCAGGACGCCTACGAAATCTCGCACCGCCTCGCCGCCAAAAACAAAATCATCGGCGGCTTTCCCTTGCGCAAGTTCTATCACGAACTCGGCAACGCCGCCGTCTGGTGCGCCACCGAATTGACATCCCGCGCCGCCATTGACACCGCTGCCAGTGAGGTGGACGTCAGCCAAGCAGTCGCCACCGAGGTGAACCGATGAGCAACCAGGACATTCGCAAGGTCACCACGCACATCTCCCAGAACGAAGGCCTAATCTTCGAGCATTCCTCGCCGGGCAAAAAAGCCTATCGCCTGCGCGCACTCGATGTGCCCGAGGTCGATGCCGCCGCCGAACTCGGAGACGCTCTGCGTACCGAATCCGCCGCGCTTCCGGAAGTCAGCGAGATCGAGATCATCCGCCACTTCACCCGCCTCTCCACCTGGAATTACGCCATCGATCACGGTATGTATCCGCTCGGCTCCTGCACCATGAAGTACAATCCGCGGGTCAACGAGGTTGTCGCCCGCCTCGATGCAATTGCCGAGGCCCATCCCTACCAGCCCGAGCAAAACTCGCAGGGCGCACTCCGCATCATGAAGGCGCTGGCCGATCAGCTCATCGAAATCACCGGCATGGATGCCATCACCCTCCAGCCCGCCGCCGGAGCTCACGGCGAACTCACCGGAATCCTGCTCATGCGCGCCTACCTGGAGTCCCAGGGCAATCCGCGCAAAAAAGTGCTGATCCCCGACTCCGCCCACGGCACCAATCCCGCCACCGCCGCGATGGTCGGCTATGAGGTTGAAAACCTGCGCAGCGATGCGCGCGGCATGGTCGACCTCGCCGCCCTGGAAGCCCAGATGAACGAGGATGTCGCGGGCCTCATGCTCACCAATCCCAACACCCTCGGAATCTTCGACGATCAGATCGCGAGCATCGCCGAAATCCTCCATCGCAAGGGCGGGCTGCTCTACATGGACGGAGCCAACATGAATGCGCTCGTCGCCAAGGCGCGCCCTGGCGACTTCGGCGTGGACATGATGCACCTCAACCTGCACAAGACCTTCTCCACGCCGCATGGCGGAGGCGGTCCGGGCTGCGGTCCGGTTGCATGCAAAAAAGCGCTTGAGCCATTCCTGCCCAAACCCATCGTGGTGGAAGCCGCCGATGGCACCCTGCGGTTGGACTACGATCGTCCGCAATCCATCGGGCGTGTGCGCGCCTTCTTCGGCAACTTTGGAATGCATGTCCGTGCCCTCGCCTACATCATGGCCAATGGACCCGACGGTCTCCGCCAGACCACCGAGGACGCCGTACTCAACGCCAACTATCTGCGCAAGAAACTCGAAGGCACCTTCGATCTCCCCTACTCAACTCCGACCATGCATGAGGTCGTCTTCAGCGACAAACTGCAATCCAAACTCGGCATCAAGACCGGTGACATCGCCAAGCGCCTCATCGACTACGGCTTCCATCCCTACACCGTCAGCTTCCCCCTGGTGGTTCACGGCGCGCTGATGATCGAGCCTACCGAGAGCGAGCCGCTCGAAGAACTCGACCTCTTCGTCGACGCCATGAAGTCCATCGCGCAGGAGGCCATCGAGTCGCCGGAGCTGGTCAAAACCGCTCCGCACTCGACGCGCCTCTCGCGCCTCGACGAAACCGCCGCCGCACGAAAACCAATCCTGCGCTGGCAGCCGGGAACGAAATAGCGCTGACGACGAAACCGTGTCTGTAAAGAGAACGGCTCCGCTCAAGTTGCTTTGGCTTGAGCGGAGCCGTTCTGAGCCATTCACCTTATCTCCGAGCGCCAGAAACGCCAGCACCTGACGATTCACTCTTCGGTAAACACCTTACCTGCCCGCAGTACCTGAGTGGTCAATCCTTTGCATCGATTGCCATTCTCGCCACTCTCGGGCCAAAACAATTGCCTGATCAGTACATCGTTGCCGGTTCCACGCTTCTCCCGGTGCTAGCCGTGCTGGTGCGCAAAGAGGTAACCTGAGAGTATGCGAGTGGTAAAAACCAGCTTCCGCCTCCTGTTCCTGCTGAGCCTGTTGTGCGCTCCGCTCTTCGCCCAGTCTGTTCTGAAGGCGCTCTCCACTGGTGCTTCCAGCGCGCAGGCCGCGATCAGGAACACGGACCCGCTGGGCCGCGACACGCCGCGCGGCACGCTCACCGGTTTCATGGAGGCCGCGCAGAAAGGCGATAGCGAGCGCGCCGCCGAGTATCTGCAACTTCCCCATCAAGAAAATGAGATCGATTCCAACCGCGTCGTGCAGGATCTGAAGGCATTGCTCGACCACGCCTATGTGGGCCGCCTCGCCAGCATCACCGGCAATCCTGATCTCGCCTTTGATCCGCAGCTTGAGCCCAATCATGAGCGTGTCGGCGAGTTCACCGTCAACGGCAAGGAGTTGCCTCTGCTCGTGGTGCGCGTGCCGGATGGCAACAGCGGGCATCTCTGGCTCATCGCCTGGGCCACGCTCAGCAAGACCGAAGACCTCGCCAACGACGTGCGCGCTCACGAAGTGGAGCAACACCTGCCACACATTTTAGTGCGCGTGAGTATTCTTTCCATTCCGCTCTGGGTGTGGCTGGCCTTCCTGTTGCTCATCCCGATTGCGCTGCTGGCGGGAGTTGCCGCCGTCGCCCTGGTGCGCGCACCCGCATGGTTGCTGGCCCGCATCCATCACCGCGCCGCGGAGTCAGAGATATGGACCAACATTCGCGGCCCCGTGCTGCTGTTCGCCACGGCCGCCGCGCACGCCATTGGCATGCGCATGATTACCGTGCCATTGCTCTTCCGCGAGTACTACCTCAAGGTGCAGGGAACAGCTTTGTTGTTTGCGGTGGCGTGGTTGCTGTGGGATTTTGTCACCGTGTGGACGCGCCGCATGCGCCGTCGCGTGGCCACCCCCGAAGAGCGCGGCATGCTCTCGCTGACATTGCTGCTGCATCGCATGTTGAAGGTCGTCATCGCCACCGCGGCGCTGCTCAGCATTTTGTATATTGCCGGACTCGACCTCTCCGCCGCGCTCGCCGGACTCGGCATCGGCGGCATCGCAGTCGCCTTGGCCGCGCAGAAGACCATCGAGAATCTCTTCGGCGGCATCAGCATCCTCACCGACCGCGTGATGCAGGTCGGCGATCTCTGCCGGGTGGGTACCAGCATCGGCATTGTGGAAGACATCGGCCTGCGTTCCACCCGCATCCGCACCGACGAGCGCGGACTTATCTCGGTCCCGAATGGATCGCTCGCCACGGCAAACGTGGAGAACCTCAGTGCGCGCGACAAGATGCGCGTCTTCTGCAAGGTCGGCCTGCGCTATGAGACCAGCCGCGTGCAACTAGAGCGCGTGCTGACCCAGGTATCCACCATGCTGCGTGAGCATCCCCGGGTTGAAAGCTCAACCGCGTGGATACGTCTGGCGAGGCTTGCCGAGAGCGCGCTTGAACTCGAGATGCAGGCTTACGTACTGACTCGTGATTATGACGACTACACCGCGGTACGCGAAAATCTGCTGCTCCGGGTGATGGACATCGTGGAAGGCTGCGGAACTTCCCTGGCCTTCCCATCGCAGACCGTTTATCTGGCTGAAAAATCCGAAGCTCCGAAGGAAAAAGCATTGGGCAAAGGCGAATGATAGACGATTTGATGACGCGCTCTATGGTTTTCGCACGCGGTAGACAATCAGCGGACTTTCCTCGAAGACTTTGTCCGCGATTTCGCTGATGCCGCGCGAGAAGCGCTGATCGCCGTAGCTCCAGATGTAATCGTAATCGGCAGCGACCAGGGCCCAGTCGGGCTCTACGTCATAGCAGTGGCCCCAGTAGCCGTCGGATATGTACGGCTCCCAGGTGATGCGCATCGGGGTCTGACCGGGAATGTCAAACAGGTAGGGTGAGACTGCACCACGGCGGATGACCGCGTAGGCCCAGTAATGCACGTAGTAGTAGTCGAGCGGATCTTCGTCCTTGCAGGTATCCACCAGAGGAAAGACCCGGGCGTTGCGGGCGATCTGTTCGATACCGCGATTCATGGCCGCACTCTTCTGCGTCTCATTCTGGAATCCGGTGGTGATATTGAATACGCGCAGCACGGTTAAGGCCACGGCCAGCACGGCAATCCAGTTGGCGCGCCGGCCCACGCGAAAGATGGCGAGCGGCAACAGGCAGAGAGGCGGCACCAGGCGCACGTCGATGTCGAAACTCTCTCCCCATCCATACGGGAGCAGCAAAAAAATTCCGAAGAAGCCGATCGTTACCGCCAACCATCGCCAGTTCACGCGCAGTTCGCGGTTGCGCACCACGGCCACTAGCAGGCAGAGCACCAGCCCGCAGAGAAAAATCTGATCGAGGCGTTCGTCATACCCCTGAATGGGAATGTTGCGCAACGTTTGCCACTTCGCGATGAGGGGACGCCACTCCAGCCGGTTCTGCTGCGAGAGTCCGGGACGCGCCCACAGAAATAACAGCGACGGCGGCGCGAGAAAGCAGGCGAGCCGCAGCCACTCGCGCCAGTTGAAGGCGGTCAGTTCGTACAGCACGAGGATGAAGGCCGCCGAAGCAAAGCCCAGCAGGTGGGCGAAGTAGGTGAGGAAACTGACGATGACGAATAGCGCCGCGCGCATCACCGATGGCTCGCGGCGATACCACAGCCACGTCCCTACCATCAGGAAACAGAAGCCCACACCGAGATGGTAGGCGGTGAAACCCCACAGAAACAGCACGTAGCAGGACATGGCACAGGCCAGCAGCGAGAGCTTGATGGCCGTGCGATTGGCCTGCCAGAGAAACCACGCAACCGCCGTCGGCAGCAGCGCGGTAGTCAGCATGAGCAGCAGTTTTCCGGAGGTCTCCACCGGCAAAAACTGTTGCAATGCGAGCAGCAGCAGGTCCCACAGAATGTAGGGGTAGGGTTTCCAATCGGCGCGGTAATACTCTGCAAAATGGAATGCGGAATCGTGCAGATGATGCAGAACGAAAGTTCGCGCAAGGTGGTTCGCGTAGTCCAGCAGAGGAGGCTCATGGACGAAGAGGAACGGCAGGGTCAGCGATCCAGTGAGAATAATGAAGAGAGCAATCCACCGGGCGTTTGAATTCTGCTCGGGCTGCATGATTGGCCGGGGTTCCCCTTTGGATCGCTGCATTCTCGGTGCGCTACATGCAACTTACTCGCTACGGCTTTCCGCTTTCAAGGAGCGAGGTCACGCCGCACGCGAGTTTTGAACTGGACCGGCGGCGCGGGGTGCTCCACCTTCATTCCTGTCCTAACTCGCTTTCCGCGAGTCATCCTGCTCAGGACGACCCTCGAAAAAAATTTTAGTCCGGCCTAGCTGGTGCTTCGGTCGGCGCGGCGGCGGCGATTGTAGCGCATGGCGACATTCATAAAGACATTCCCGGCGGGGGAAGCGAAATCCATCACCAGCGCTTCCATGTCCTCAGAGCCGCTGAAGCCCTGCTGGCCGGGATGATCGACTGGGGGATGGACCTTGAAGCGGAATCCCTGATCGTTGAGGGTAGTGACGGCATTGCCGATGACGAGATTGGCCAGCTCGGCGACGGTCTCGCGGATAATCTGCGGGTCGGAATCCATTTCCGTGCCGGCGATGGTGCAGGCGACGCGCATGGCGGTGCTGTCCTCAACGTCGAAGATCACCCGGCCCTCGATGTCGCCGCTGATTTCAATCAGGGAGGCGGTGGCGTGGCGCTGGTAGGTTTCCTCATTCATCGAGATATCGGAAACCGTGACCGGGCAGGCGAGGGTCTCGGAGAGCACCGCATCGGCTGCATTGATGAATGGCTGAATCAGCTCCATCCTCATAAGAACTACTCCCCCGCGCCGGCGACTACGGCAGTAACCGCGGCTTCGCCCAGCACGTACTTTACAACTTCGTACAGCAGCTCCGGCTTGACTGGTTTTTGCACAAAGTGACGCGCGCCTTTTTGCAAGGCGGCCACAATGTTTTCCTGGTAGCCGACGCTGGAGACCATGATGACGCGGGCCTCGGGATGCTGGCGCACGATGCGCTCGGCAGCCTCAATGCCTTCCATCTGGGGCATGGTGATATCCATGAGCACGATATCGGCGCGGGTACGATCGTACTCGGTGATGGCCGTGCATCCATCACCGGCCTCGCCGGCCAGCAGGCCGCCATAGGACTCAATAATGCGCGTCAGGTTCTTGCGCGCAAAGACCGAGTCATCGACCACGAGGTAGCGGACGGGTTGGTGATCGGTGGCGCGCAGTAGAGCGGCAAATTGCTCCATAAATTCCTCACATCTGTCCGATTGAGCGGACTGAATACGGTTCCTTGATCGTCGCTGCGCGTTGTGTGCCGCAATGTACGATCAGAGTGTTCGCCAAAGCTTCCAAGGAAACAACCCGATTGGCATAGCCGCGCTCGATGGCGGCGCGTGGCATACCGAACACAATGGACGAAGCCTCATCCTGCGCGATGGTCAGCGCACCGGCTTGCTTCAGGCATCCCAGTCCCTCGGCTCCATCGTCACCCATGCCGGTCATCAGCAGGCCCACGGCATCGGCGCCAAACTCCATGGCAACCGAGCGGAACATGACGTCGACCGAGGGGCGATGGCCATTGACCTTAGCCTCATCGGAGAGTACAACCACATCTCCCAGGGGCATGCGCCGGACTTTCATATGGCGGTCACCGGGGCAGATTAGCACACGTCCAGGGCAGAGAAGATCTCCCGATTGCGCCTCCTTGACCTCCAGGCTGCAGGTTTCGTTCAAGCGCCTTGCGAAGGTCTCGGTGAATCCCGCGGGCATATGCTGCACCACGAGGATGGCCGCGGGAAAATCAGCGGGAAGGTGGCTGAGCATGTACTCCACCGAATGCGGGCCGCCGGTGGAGACGCCAAGCGCAACCACCTTGGAGGCGGGACCAAGAACGGTCGGGCGCTTGAGCTTGGGCTGCGCAACCATTCCGGACGAAAGCACGGGGCGGCGCAGGAATGGGCTCTTGACCGCCGCTTTGATCTTGGCGATTAACTCGACGGCGATCTCGTTCATCTTGTCGGCCAGCACGTTCTCCGGCTTGGCGACAAAGTCGAAGGCTCCCATGTGCAGAGCCTTGAACGTGGTGCTGGCGCCCTCGCGGGTATGAGCGCTGACGACGACCACCGGTATCTGCTGCTGCCGCATGATCTGGCGCAGCGTTTCGATGCCATCCATGCGCGGCATTTCCAGATCCAGGGTGATCGCATCCGGCTTAAGCTCTTCAATCTTCTTGAGGGCAAATGTGCCATCCATCGCGGTGCCGACCACGTGAATGGAATTATCACGCTCCAGCAGTTGCGGAATGAGTTTGCGCATCAGGGCCGAGTCGTCCACGACCAGAACCCGAATCATGGGATTAGTCGGAGTCACAGGCGCGCCCTCAATTTCTCGGCATTCATGTTGCTCCGGTTATACCCGCCGCCCAGCTTTTCCACCACATCGGAGATGCTGAGAATCAACACCACCCGGCCATCGCCAAGGATGCTGGCGCCGCTGACGAGTTGCGAGCTGATCAGGGATTCGTCGAGAGCCTTGATGACCAGTTCTTGTTCGCCGATCAGGCGATCAACCACCAGACCGATCTTGCGGTCGCCGAGGCTGACCACGATCACAAACAGCCTGAGCTTGCATTCGAGGTGGGCGTACATCCGGCTCAGCCGAATCAGCGGCACCACCTCTTCTCGAATTTGCAGAACTTCCTGCCCATCGACCACGTGGACCTCGCTTTCGCGCGAGCGCAGGATCTCCAGCACATTGCCCAGGGGCACGGCGTAGAGGCGCTCCGAGACGCGGAAGAGCAGGGCCTTGATGATGGCCAGGGTGAGCGGCACCTTGAGCAGGAAGGTGGTGCCCTGGCCGGGAATGCTGCGTACGCTGACAGTGCCCTTGAGGCGGTCCATGACGGCCTTGACGACATCCATGCCGACGCCGCGCCCGCTGATTTCAGTGACCTCGCTGGAGGTGCTCAGGCCGGCCTGAAAGATGAGATCGAGGGCGTCGCTCTCGCTGATGCGGGCGGCCTGCTCGGGGCTGATGATGGATTGGGCGACAGCCTTCTGGACGACCATCGGGAGATCAATGCCGTGGCCGTCATCGCTTATCTCGATGACCACCTGGTTGCCCTGGTGATAGGCATTGAGGCGGATGGTTCCTTCGGGCGGTTTACCGGCGGCAGCGCGCTCCAGCGGCGGTTCGATCCCGTGATCGACAGCGTTGCGCAGCAGGTGCATCATGGGCTCGGCCAGAGCGTCCAGAATGCTCTTGTCGAGGTCGGTATTCTCGCCCTCGATGACGATGTTGACCTCGCGTCCGGTCTGTTTGGCGGTGTCCCGCACCACCCGGGGCAGACGGCGGAACATCTGCTCAACGGGCACCATGCGAATCTTCATTACGGCGCGCTGAAGTTTTCTGAGAATCTGCGACTGGAAGGCGAGAACGTCGGCGGTTTTGGCGCGCAGCGGACTGTTCGCGAAGCTGCGATTCATCTCCGCAAAGAGTTCCTGCATCATGCTTTTCGCGATGATGAGTTCGCCCACCAGATCGAGCACCGTGTCGATGCGCTCGGCCTCGACCCGGATAACATTTTCGGTGGCGGAGGGAAGGCGTTCTTCGCGGACCTTGGGACGCTCCTGCGCCTCACGCACGGTCTGCGCGGCGCGAGCCTTGTCCTTCTCCCGTTGCGAGATGTGGGGCTGGGCAGGTTCCGGCGCCGGTGCGGGTTCCGGGGTCTCGGCGCGAAGCGCCGGCGTTGCCTCCGGAGCTGCGGCGGGCTGCTCCGAGAGTGGTGCGATACCCGACGCATGGATGAAGTCCGCCGTGGTGCTCTGCACCGGCAGGGCATAGACCCTGGAGACCACGCTCGGAATCTTGCTCTTGCGCTCCACCCAGTCGAGTTCGTGATGGCTGGCGAGAACCACCTCAATGACGTCAGGAATCTCGCTGGTGGTTTCATCGGGACGCATCACCAGGATGGTGCCGGTCTCCTGCAAGACGTTGCGCACCAACTGCACGGCGGCGGCGCGCATGGGGCAGGCGGGATCGATGGCGAGCGCGAGGTTGTAGACGTTTTGCCCGCGCACCGCGTTCTTGGCAATCAGCAACTGCTCGTATTCGGTCCAGGAGAACTGCGGCGCAAAGTCGGTTTCCGGGTGCGGATTGCGGATCGCTTCAATGAGCTGGAGTACGGGTTCGATCGAGGGCGGCCGAAGCTCATTGCGATAGGCGGAGAGCAGGCTGTCAAAGAAATCGGCGGACACCATGACGAGTTCGGCGAGGGCTTCGCCGTCGCGGTTGGCGACCTCCGGGGTGAGCACGTCCTCGACCGCGTGCGCCAGTTCGCTGAGTTCCTTGTAGCCGCAGGCCGCCGAGTCTCCCTTGAGCGTGTGCACACTGCGCCGCAGGTTGCGAATGATTTCGGCATCGCGCGGAGATTTCTCCAATAGCAGGGCATCCTCATTGAGGGCCTGGAGAATCTCCTGCGAACTATCGAAAAAAATATTACGAAGTTCGTTCGCGCGATCGTCGGAAAAAATGCCCACGGTTAAGCCTCAATCCTGCTGTACGCGGTGCCATTGTTCTGGTGAATCATGCGGAACCGGTCGGTCAGTCCGAACAGGCTTTCCGCGTGCCCGACAAAAAGATAGCCATCGGGATTCAGGCAGCGCCAGAACTTTTGAATCAGCCGTTTCTGCTCGGCTTCGTCGAAGTAGATCATGACGTTCCGGCAGAAGATGAAATCATTGCATTGCGGCAAAAATTCTGTTTTCAGATTGTGGAAGTCGAAGTGAACCAGTTCCTTTACGGCCGGCTTGATGGCGTAACGTTCCGGACCAACCTTGTCAAAATAACGGAGGCGGTAGGCGTAGTCCACACACTCCATGTGACGCTCGAGGTAAATTCCTTCCTGCCCGGCGCGCAGCACGGAGTAGTTGATATCCGAAGCCAGGATCTCCACCTTCCACGGCGGCGGAATCAGCGGCTTGGGCGACGGCATGGCAAACGGAAGCGGATTGCGTAAATAGTAGTAGGCAAGGGCATCGGCGACCATCATCGCCAGAGTGAACGGCTCCTGTCCGGTGGAACAACCGGCGCTCCAGATGCGCAGAGACCAATCGCGGCGCTCCTGCTTGCGGCGCAGCATCTCCTCCAGCACAGTTTTCTGAAAGAGCTCCAACTGCGGACGGTTGCGGAAGAAGCTGGTCTCATTGACGGTGAGATTCTCCAGCAGCGCCGACAACTCGACCCTGCCCTCACGGCTGGTGAGCAGGCGGTAGTAATCGTAAAACGTGTCGATGTTGCATGCACGCAAGCGCCGCTGCAACCGGTCCTGCAGGAAGTGGGCGCGGCGATCGTCGAAAAACATGCCGCATTCCTGATAGATCAAAGTCTGCAGCAGCTTGAGTTCGGGTTCGCTGAAACCTATGGGTGACGATGGAGACGACATTGTGTCCTACTGTGCCGGCGAAATCGCGCCCGCGGTTTCGGCCAAATCAGAGATGCGGCGCAGTTCGCCCCGCTGCATGATCTTTGCCAGGTCAATCAAAATAACCAGTTTGCCGCCAAACTTGCCGACACCGGTCACATAATTCAGTTCACCCTGTTCGAAGATGTTCGGGGGTGGCTCGATGAGTTCAGGATTCACCTTCATTACTTCACTGGCGGCGTCAACCACTAATCCAATCTGGTGGCCGTCGAGTTCGGCAACCATAATTCGATTGCGGCGATGGGGTTGAATCTCTTCGGCGAAGCGTTTTCGCAGATCCACGACCGGAATGATCTTGCCGCGAAGGTTGATGACGCCCTCGATGTAGGAGGGCGCATCGGGAACCACGGTGATCTCCATCATGCGCACGATCTCACGCACGATCGCGATGGGCACGCCGAAGTTCTCCTTGCCGATGCGGAAGCCGACGATCTGTTGCAGCTTTGCCATTTGATCTCCGTCCTCTAGCGATTGCTTCCTGCCAGCGCGTACTTGGAGCCGCTCAGTTGGCGGGATTCCTCTTGATGGTCTTCCAGGATGAAGCGGTCCATGGATTCCAGCAGGGAGCGCGCCATCTTGGACATTTGCTCGGCCGAGGCCGCCAGTTCGGTGGAACGGGAGGTGGACTGCTGCACCATCTCGCGCATCCGCTCCATGGCGCGGACGACCGCCTGCGCACCGCCAGCCTGCTCTTCCACGGAGGAGGAAATCTCATGGGTGATTTCGTTGAGGCGCGTGGTGGCCTTGGCAATCTGCGAGGAGCCGTGCGACTGTTCGGTGGTGGCGGCGCCGATCTCCTGCGCGAACTTGAAGACCTCGGTGACCACGTTGGAAATCTTGCGCAGGGCGAGCGAGAGATCGTTGCCCAGCACCAGTCCCTCGTTGACGATCACCGTGCTCTTCTCCATGTTGTCCACGGCCTTGCGGGCTTCACTCTGAATGCTGCTGATCAGTTCGCTGATCTCCTTGGTGGAGGTAGCGGACTTCTCCGCCAGCTTGCGAACTTCATCGGCGACGACCGCGAAGCCGAGGCCATGTTCCCCGGCGCGGGCTGCTTCAATCGCGGCGTTGAGCGCCAGCAGATTGGTCTGCTCGGAGATGTCGTCGATCACCTCAATGATCTTGCCGATGTTATCGACCCGTCCGCCGAGGCTGGTGATGATGGTGGCCGAGGAACCGATGGAGCCGTTGATGCGGTTGAGCCCCTCGGTGGTCTTCTGCATGGTGCCGATGCCGAGGTGTACTTCGTCACGGGAACGGCTGGAGATATCGAGCAGCACTTTGGCCGTATCGGCGACGCGCTGAATGCTGGCCACCATTTCATCGATGGAGGCCGATGTCTCGCTAACGCTGGAGGCCTGCATCTGGGTGTTCTTCACCATGTTCTGCACGTTGATGCTCATCTCATGCATGGTGCTGGTGACTTCATCGATGGCCGAGGCGGACTGCACGTTGGTCTTGGCG
>Ga0181520_10000526_pt1 | contig 83699 bp, 35 predicted proteins | sample PEATcosm2014_Bin_29_FD_132451 | JGI IMG/M metagenome (GOLD analysis project Ga0181520, IMG submission 132451) | Peatland microbial communities from MTU Mesocosm Facility, Houghton, MI, USA - PEATcosm2014_Bin02_30_metaG | ecosystem: Environmental > Terrestrial > Soil > Wetlands > Peat | place... | reverse complement strand
GCCAAATACGTGAATTCACCCACAACATTGGGACGCAGAGCGGTGGAAGCGGCGGGCTTTAGCCCGCCGAAATTGCTCGCCTAGGTTGGGCCTTTAGGCCCGGTGGTGCAGGATCTACTTCCATCGCTCGTAATGCGGAACTGTAAGGGTATTCGTGCGCATTTTCTACCAAATGCCTCTTCCCAGGATTTTGCCATGAAAAAGCAGGGCCATAGGTTCGGCGCGAAAAATCGCTCGCCTTTCCCACGTCACAGAGCTGACGAAGAACGTGCGAATTTCTTGCGATGCCATCTGCATTTGCTGCCTCGCCGCCGCTGGCAACAGCATACACCGGGCCTAAAGGCCCGGCTACGGTCCACGCTCTGTTCACCGGGCTGAAGCCCGGTGCTTCCACCGGTTCGTACCCCAAATTCACTTGAAAATGTAGAAACTCCAGTCGCTGGCCTAAAGGCCAGCGCTTCCACCGCTCCGTCGCGTCCAAGATCCTTCATGAATAATCCAGGCTAGCGTCCTCTGCGCTCCATTTTCTCGGATGGGACACAATACCCCATACAGGGGAGGACCGGTTTTGCAACGTGGAACGTTCAACGAAAAACGTGGAACAGCCTCTCGATGGTAGGATGAATGCCATGGCAGGAGCAATCAAAGTTAAGAAGGTAAAGAAAGCCGCCGCCAAGGCGAAAGTGGCAAAGGTTCCGGTTCCCGAGAAGCGGACGGACGGGCACCGCCGTGGCGGCCATCCCCCCGACACTCGTACCGAGTTGGTGATCATCACCGGCATGAGCGGCTCGGGCAAAGTGTCCACGCTAAAGGTGTTCGAGGACCTGGGCTTTTACTGTGTCGACAACCTGCCCGTGGACCTGATTCCGCAATTCGCCGAATTGACCCATCAAGCCGGGGAAATCGAAAAATGCGCCGTGGTGGCCGATGTACGGGAAGGCCCTTCGTTGCGGCGGTTACCGGAGATTCTGCAGGATTTAAAGCGCCATGTGCGTACTTCGGTGATCTTTCTGGAAGCCAGTGATGAATCCTTGCTCCGGCGTTTCAGTGAAACTCGGCGGCCTCATCCACTGGGAGCTAGCGCTTCCGTTAAATCCGCGTTGAGCTCGGAACGGCAGCAGTTGCGGCAAATCCGCCGCGTGGCCGACGTGGTCATCGACACTTCCCAATTTAACGTCCATGAATTGCGGGCCTATATCATCCGCCGCTTTCAGCCCGATCCGGCATCGGAGAAGACGATCCTGGTTTCCGTCGTCAGCTTCGGATATCGCCATGGCGTCCCGGAAGATGCCGATCTTTTGTTCGATGTGCGCTTCCTGCCCAACCCGCATTTTGTTCCGGAATTTCGTCCGTTTACCGGAAAGCATCCCAAGGTCGCCAAGTACATCCGCTCGTTCCCGCAAACGCAGGAGTTTATTTCCCGCATCTCCGATCTGCTGGTCTACCTGCTCCCCCATTATGTGGACGAGGGCAAGAGCTACCTGACCATCGGTTTCGGCTGTACCGGCGGACAGCATCGCAGCGTGTTGATCGCGCAGGAAGTCTATAAACGCCTGCAAAAATCAGGCTATCGCGTAAAGGTCTCGCATAGGGACTGTCCCAAATAAGTCTGGGTGCGCGCTGAAAGACACAGATCATTTCGGCTACCGCTGATCCGCGGCTGAATCTCTGGATTCTCCGTGTCCTCCGTGTCTCCGTGTCCGTGGTGGGTGTTGCCTCTATACTGAACACATGCTTGCCCGGGAAGAAGTGATAGCTCAAAGTATCTGGGACCGGTTGCGCTCCCTTCTATTTCGATTCAGTACAGAAAAGCAGCGGCTTTTAGGACTGACGATCGTGAGCGGAGGCCTGTGCGGTTTGGCTGCGGTTGCCTTTCATGTCGGGATTCTTAAGGTCGAGGCCCTGGTCGTCGATCATGCTTTTGCGGCGCCGCACCATCTCTGGATTTTCTTAGGTATCCTGACCCCGGCGTTGGGCGGCCTCATCGTTGGCTTGGCCTTGCATTACTGGGTTCCGGGAGCGGTGGGCAGCGGCATCCCCCAGGTCAAAGCGGCTTATGCGCTTAATTTCGGACGTGTGCCCTTCCGCGATGCCTTTGGCAAATTCGTGCTGGGCATTATTCAAATCGGCACCGGCGGCTCTCTGGGACGAGAAGGTCCTACGGTACAAATCTGTGCCGGCGTTTCCAGCCTGCTGGCTCGCTTTTCGTCTTTATCCCGACCTAACCAGCGGCGCATGGCGGCCGTGGGAGTTGCCTCCGGTATTGCCGCCGCCTTCAATGCGCCTATCGCCGCCGTAACCTTCACCCTGGAAGAGGTTATCGGCGACTTGGATCAGACCATGCTTTCCGGCGTGATCATAGCCGCCGCTATCGCCGCGGTGGTGGAACGCAGCATCCTGGGCCAACATCCAATATTTTCCATCCCCCGCTCGTACACCCTCGGCCCCGCCGCTTCCCTGCTGTTTTACCCGGTCCTCGGGGTGCTCGCGGCCCTCGCCTCGGTAGTCTTTACCGATTCACTCTTGGGCCTGCGTGCGTGGTTCAAGCGATTTACCTGCGTACCAAAGTGGGTCCATCCCGCCATCGGGGGCGCGCTGACGGGAACTCTGGCCGTAATCGGCCTGTTCTGGCTCAAGCGGGATGGTATTACCGGCGGCGGCTATCGCACCTTGTCGCTGGCGCTTTCCGGATCGCTCCCCGTCAAAGTCCTACTGGGCTTATGTGTATTGAAACTGGCGGCGACCGTTTGCTCCTACAGCAGCGGAGGAGCCGGGGGAATATTCGCGCCGGCTTTGTTTATTGGCGGGATGTTGGGGGGCGCGGTGGGCTATTTGGATGTCGCTCTCTTCCATCACTCGGCGGATTCCATTGGCGCCTTTGCTCTGGTCGGCATGGGAGCGGTTTTCGCGGGCATTATTCGCGCCCCCATGACCTCGGTCCTGATCATCTTCGAAATGACCGGCAGCTATGGCCTGATTCTGCCTTTAATGGTCGCTAACATGACCGCCTACGGTCTGGCCCGTCATTGGCGGCATCTCCCCGTCTACGAAGCATTGCTGCTGCAGGATGGCGTGGTGCTGCCCCACGGACAACCGGCGGAACCTGCGGAAACAGCACCGGAATCGCCTGGGGAAGTGCTGCCGTAACACCCCGGGTGCGCGGGCTTGCCGCCTAATGCTATTTAGTTTTGGGGTTTGCGATTTGATCTTTCCAGGAGCGAAACGTGTCAGGGCACGACTAAAGTCGTGCCCTGACACTTCTGTCTCCTGCACGCAACCAATGGTTCCATAATTATTGGCCTCCCCGCGCCCCTCGGAGAACTCCAATATTGCAAAACTAAGCGACATTAGGCTTCTAGACAAGCACCGGAATGCGGGCTGGTGTATTTATTACCGCTGATCTGCGGCCTAATCCCTGAATTCTCCGTGGCCTCTGTGTCTCCGTGCCTCCGTGGTGGGTGTTAGCCCTACCGCGTCCACTGATCCACCCAATCATTCACCGTCTTGTACCAGAGCTGTGAATTTTGCGGTTTCAACACCCAGTGCCCTTCATCGGGAAAATAGAGCATCTTGGAGGGCACTTTCAATCGTTGCAAGGTGGTAAAGAGCTGGAAGCCCTCGCTGACGTCCAGACGATAATCCAGTTGCCCATGAACCACCAGCATGGGTGTCTTGAAGTTGGCGGCCTTCAGGTGCGGCGACCATTTGCGGTACAGTTCGCGATTGGTCCAGGGCGTGCCTTTGAATTCCCACTCGTTAAACCAGAGTTCCTCGGTGGTGCCGTAGGCCGACTCGGTATTGAACATGCCGTCATGCGACACGATGCACTCGAAACGCGTGGTGTTCCCTTCGATCCAGTTGGCCATATAGCCGCCATAACTGGCGCCCAACGCGCACTCGCGGGTCTTGTCGATGGAAAGATAGTTCTTCTCTACCCAGTCGAGGCCCAGCATCAGGTCCTGATAGGCGCGTCCGCCCCAGTCGCCGTTGATCTCGTCGATAAACTTCTGGCCATAGCCAGTGGAGCCGCGCGGATTAATCATCACCACCACATAACCGTTGGCGGCAAACAGCTCAGGGTTCCAGCGATAGGACCAGTCGTCGCCCCACGCGCCCTGCGGTCCGCCATGAATCAGAAATTTAATCGGATACTTCTTCTCCGGATCGAAGTTCGGCGGGTCCAGCAGGAAACCTTCCACCTTGGTCCCACCGGCTCCAGGGAACCAGAAACACTGGAGCTCCTGCATTTCGACCTGGGATAGGACGGCGTCGTTCAAGTGCGTAACCTGCCTCGCCCCATCCAGCGGGTACGCACCGTCATCGAAGGTGTGGGGCACGAATTCCCTAATGGCGTAGTCGGCAAGGGGGTTGTCCCTCGCGGGTTCATCCGACGGCATAGAGTAGATCTCGCTGGGGAACTGGACCGACATGCGCGTGAACCACAGGGTCTTGCCATCGGGGCTGACCGCAAGATCGTCGTTGTATCCGTCGGACAGACGTTTCACAATGCCCCCGGCAGCGGGAACGACGAAGATCGGCGCTTCCCCATGATTTTCCGCCGTGAAGTAGAGGGCCTTGGAATCCCGCGCCCAGGCAAACGACCCTACCCAACGATCGAAGTTCTCCGTCAGATTCTTAATCTGTCCGCTCTGACGGTTGTAAATGACCAGCCGGTAACGATCGCTTTCATATCCCGCCCGCATCTGCATGCGCCAGGCTATCCATTGGCCGTCGGGAGAATACAAAGGCGTGGAATCGCTGCCCAGCGAAACCGAAATTTTCTTAGGCGTCCCCCCGGTTACAGGCACCAGAAAGATTTCATTATTGGTACTGGTGGCTTCCACCTCATCGATATTGCTGGTAAAAGCAACTTCCTTGCCGTCGGGGGAAAAGGCATACATATCCTGCCCACCCAAGGAAAATGGTGGCGCATCGTGGTCGCCGGGAGTGAGATCCAGTGCCGTACCGCCATCCACAGACTGGACGAAGACATGGGTGCGCTTGCCATCGTTGTAGCTGGACCAGTGACGATAAAGCAGGTGCGTAAAGACGCGGGCCTTTACCTTCGACTGGGCCCGCTCCTCGTCGCGCTGCCGGTTGCAGGCGTCGTCCTTGCAATCCGGCCATACTTCGCTGGTAAACAGAAAATTCTTACCATCCGGCGACCACAGAGCGCCGCTAGCGCCGGTAGAGATCTTGGTCAGTGGACGAGCTTCTCCCAGCGAGACCGTGGCAGCATCAAAATTCGCGCTCCAGATTTGCGAGCTGCCATCCCGATCGGAGGTAAACAACAGCTGTTTGCCCCCGGAAGACCACTGTGGACGTTCCTCGCCAGATTGACCGTTGGTTATTCGCTTGGCTTCCCCGCCGGCACTCGGCACCACCCAAAGGTGCGAACTGCGCGCGTTATTCTCCAGATTCACTTCCACCGCGCTGAAAGCTATCCATTTGCCGTCGGGCGATACCGCCGGTTCGGCAACGCGCTTCAAGGCCATCATGTCTTGAAAGGTAAACGGGCGCTTCCCGGCATCCTGAGCCACCGCACCGGCGGAAACAAGCAGCAACACTACCGCAACGAGACGAGACATTGGCTGATTCTCCCGGAAACGAAGCCAGTCTAAACGATTTCAAATTTGGTAATTTCAAATTTGAAATTTAATACCAAGGCGGGGCTTCGAGTGCACTCAGTCCGAAAAATTTGAAATTACAAATTACCCAATTACAAATCCGTCTTGGCTTCTTTGACGGCGGGAAGTTCAATGGTAATGCAGGCCCCACTGGGGTGTACGTTGCGCGCGCTGATATCGCCGCCATGCTGTTTGAGCACGCCATAACAGATACTGAGTCCCAGGCCTACCCCCTTGCCCGGAGGCTTGGTGGTGAAAAAAGGATCGAAAATACGCGTGGGATCGGCAAACCCGGGTCCGGTATCAATAAAGCTGAGAACGACCCGCCGTTCCTCGGCCCGCGCCAGGATCGTAACCCGCTTCTCGCCGGCGTTATCCACCGCATCCAGGGCATTGTTCAAGATGTTCAGGAATACTTGCCGCATTTGGCTGGCATCGGCCGAAACCAGGGGCAACGAGGAAGCCAGCTTATCGACCAGTTCGATACCGCGGGATTGGGTTTCAAAGGCTTTTTCCCGCAAAATCTCCTGCAATAAGGGCAGTAGATCGAGAGCCCGGCGCTCGAAATGATCCTGCTGGGCGAAACGCAGCAGATTCCCCAAAATGCCACGCATGCGTTGGCCTTCGCGAAAAATCACGCCCAGTCCACGACGCAGCTCCGGATCGGTGGCCCGGTCCCCCATTAATTCGGCATAACCCAGCACCGAGGTCAGGGGATTATTCATTTCGTGGGCGACCCCACGGACGAGTTGGCCAACGCTGGCCAGCTTTTCGGTCAATACCAGTTGCCGGTGCAGCGCGGCATTGTCGGCCGCCACCGCGATATCGGCGGCCAGCATTTCAATTTTAGCCATTTCCTCGCGCGTCACCTGCTCCGGATCGCGCGGATCATGCAGAGAAATCAGCCCGATAAAATTGCCGCTCGGGGTTCGCAGAGGCACTTTCAGTTCGTCGCCGGTTTGCCAATATGGATTCGGAGGGTAGTTGCGAGTATTGTCCCCGAAGGCGCCACATCCGGGGTCGCCGCTATCCACAATCACCGCCGTCTTTCCCACCGGCCGTCCTCGCCGGCACAAATCCTCCGCCATGACGGCCGTAAATTTACTCGCGCCTTCGTTGGTGCAGGCTTGATCCACTTCGGCGAGGCCGGCTTGGCCGCACAGGACCAAGTGCTGATCCTCGTCGGCCAACAGGATGACTACGCGATCGAAGGTAGTGGCTTCCGCGATCACCTCGGCAATGTGATTGCAATACGACTTCAGGTCCGCGCCGCTGAGCAAGTGCGAGGTCACCTCGGCAAAACGCCGCAACTGGCTCTTGGCCATTTGCGCCGCCTGCGATTCCTCCTCCAGCAACACCAGGATCATGCCCACAGCCACGACGAACGGCGGCACATCCCAGATTCCCGCCCAAGGTCCGAACCGCTCCAGCACTTCCGGACGGAAAATTTGCCATCCCTCGACCGCGGCCCAGGCCCCGAATCCTCCGCAGGTGGTCACTACGCCCAGAGACCGGCGCGGATACCGACGGGCAACCATGACACCGGTGATGCCATAAAGCACCAGCAGCAGGCTGAAATACCCGGCATCAAACCGGCCGCTCAGCACGCGCTGAAGAATCCAAGTTCCAAACAGCACCACCGCAACCGGAACCGCCCAGGTTCGTCCTCGTAACCGATGCTGGATGGAAGCCCACACCGCTCCCACCACAAAAAACATCGCTCCACAGGCCACATACGGCCAGCGACCGCCGATCGCCCAGGCCATCAGGGCCGAATATACGATCCCCACGATCGCAAAACCAACCCCCAGCCATCGGACCAATTGGGCTCGCTCCAGGAATCCGGAAAACGACAGCAGGAAGGCCACGGCCGCCAGTTGCAGCGTGCCCATTTCCAGAAAACTCCCCAGGCGCGAGGCCACAGCGATCGGAAACATGGCCAGCAGGGAATGCAGAAACATCAAGGTCCAACCAAGGAACCAGTACCCTACCCGGGGAGAGAGGTGGCGCCGCTGGAGGGACAAATAGATAATGGCCAGCGCACCCAGCACCAGGACCGTCGGCAGCTGTCGTAAAGAGTCCACCATATTACGAGGTGTCCCATTGTAGCCGTATGGGATAGGCGGGGGCAAAGTGATAAGCTGACAAAAGTTGCCGTGCAACATCACTTTAGTAAGGGCATCTAATCGACAGGGGCGTGTCTGTAATTATGAAATCGGCAAGCTTCTTCCTCCGTGTTACCGCAAGTTTTCTTCTGACCCTTGCTTTTTCTTCAATAGCTGTAGCCCAGGACCGCGGCGAGGGCAAATTGGATAGCGCTGAGCCGAAAGGCATTACGCCCGCACAAATCATCGCCAAGTTTGCCGCCCGGGAGAAACAATTCAAACTGGCGCGCGAGCAATACACCTACCGGCAGCAGGTAACCGTCCAAACGGTGGATGACGGAAACGTCGATGGCGAGTATCAGATGGTTTCCGACATTCTGTTTAACGAAAAGGGCAAGCGCACCGAGCAGGTGGTTTTCGCCCCGCAATCGACCTTAACCAACATCAGCATGTCCCGGGAGGATATGGACGATATCGAGAACCGCCTGCCCTTCGTGCTTACCTCCGACGAGGTATCCGAATACAGCATTCTTTATGTCGGGCAACAGGCGGAAGACGAACTTCAAACCTACGTCTTCGATATCGCTCCCAAGCAAGTCGAAAAGGGAAAACGCTATTTCCAGGGACGTATCTGGGTAGACAATCAGGACTTCCAGATCGTAAAGACCCAGGGCATCACTCTTCCCCAGATCCGGGGAAAGAACGAGAACCTCTTCCCCAAATTCACGACTTGGCGACAGCAAATCGACGGACAGTATTGGTTTCCCGTCTATACCCACGCCGACGACACCTTGCACTTCAAGGATCAGGACGTCCACATCCGCGAAACCATCAAATACACCAATTACAAACGTTTCGGCTCGAAAACCAAGGTACTCTTCCAAGGCGAAGAAGTGGAAAAAGCGCCGCAGCAGGGACAACCGCAACCAGCACCGAAGTAGCGAGTTGTGAGTTGCGAGTTGCGAGCCCGGCGGGGACTGAAAACATCTTCGCCCGGCCACTCGCAACTCGCAGCTCGCGACTCGCAACTCGCTACGCTGCCGGCGCCAACGAGCGTTGGGCCACTTGCTGGATGAATCGTTTCATCACCGTAGCCCACATCACCTTTTTGCGCACGGCGCTCTCTTTGATACCCCGTCCTTGGGCAAACATGCCGAGCAAGGCGCGCATTTTCAACACCCGCAGGATGGCCTGATCGGCGGCGGAAACGCCGTAGGCGTCAAGAAACTCTTCCTGCACCTGGGTGGTAATGTTGCGATTGCAAAACGGATACTTTTCCAGCGCTTCAACCGCGGCCAAAAACTGGGCAATGTCATTAAACGAGCTGCCCCGCGAACTCATCCGCCCGTAGTCGCCAACTCCGACCCCGGGTTCGCCGACGATGACGTTCAATGGCGTGAAATCGTTCAGCACGGCCGAACTGGGTAACGTCTGGCGGCCACGCTCCAGGATCGAACTGGCGCCCGACAGAATATGACCGATGGCTTTATCGTCCAATCCTTCGCCCTTACAGTTTTGGCACAGCCTTTTCAGTTCCTGGAGAAGGCTTTCGGAATGGAAGGGCTCCGGCATGTCCGAGGTTGCGCGGTGGAAGCCGCGCAGCCATTCGCCGGTCTTACGGGCCGCCACCTCGAGTGTCCCCCGATCCGCGTAGCCCGGCAACAAGGCTGCCTTCATAATGATGGACTGTAAGGGCAGACCGCTGAATTTCTCCGCTACCACCGCCCCCAGCGCCGCGAAGTTGCCGATCGGGCGCGGTACGCCGGCTAGTTTTTTCCTCTCGAAAACGCAATATACCTGCTGCAGATTGTCGAACTCTCGCCGGGCCAGGGCCTGCGCTCCTTCGGACCCGCAACGACTGGCCCGGTATACCTTCGCCGCCAGCCTTTCGCTGCTCCGGGCAAAATCCACCACCATCTCATAGATGTAATGGTCGCTTTTGGGGGTGTGACCAACTATTCGGACGTTGCGCAGCTCTCCGTTCTGGGGATAATAATCAGCCACACTGTTTTTGAGCTCCGCTACAACCAGATCCATCACATTTTCCGCCATCCATAACCTCAGTTTCCGGGGAACATCCCTGACACACCTGAACCGCAACACGGCACCAAGGGGTCGGGGAAACCGTAACACTTGCAGTTTCGCTTCCACTACCGCTCAACCTTGTAGCTGCCTAATTCGTTGTTTGTATGGGAAATTTTGCTTTTGGGAGGGCGCCGGAGGATCGAGTTCCGGATGGGAATCCGAGTCCATGGCAAGTATAGGGAAAGAAATGCTCACCTTTGGCAGCAATCGTTCCTGGCCGGGTCAATAAAACAGGTACTTTCTCCATTTGTCGTCGGAGTGCCCCATCAATCGCATGATGTGCCGACTGGTGTGCAGATTGAAGGCCCGCGGCTCGCGCAATAACTTCATCCCCGCTTCCAGGGGCAACCGGCTTCCCTTCTTGCGATTGCATAAGTGGCAGCAGGCCACCAGGTTTTCCCAAGTCGAACCGCCTCCCCGCGAGCGCGGCAGCACATGATCCAAGGTCAGGTCGCTGGAACCGAGTACGGTTCCACAATACTGGCAAATATTACGGTCGCGCAGCAGGATATTCTTGCGCGAGAGCGCCCGGCTTTGATGGGGAATACGCCGGTACTCCAGCAGGCGAATGACCGACGGAATACGGATCGCCAACCGGGCGGAATGCAACTGATGCCCATTGACTTCCTCCGTCATGGCCACGCCCTTCAATACCAGCACAATAGCGCGACGGGCGGCGCAGACATTGATGGGCTCGTAGGAAGCATTCAACACCAGAACTGGCGCGTGCATGAACGATACGCCTTCTCCGGCAACCGACGGGGATGGCGGGGGCGATACCGCCGCGCTCAATCCCGAATTGTGTTTTCCCGACACCATTAAGCCTGGGCGGCACGCGCCAAGGGCGCGTCCGCGATTGTGGATCGCCGATCCAGTTCACTTTCCAATTGGGTGGAGGGAGCACGCGTGCTGTCCACTTTCAGCACACGGGCTACTGTCGCCACCCATATCCGATTCGCACCGGCGCGCCGCAGCACCCGCGCGCATTCCGCCACTGTGGTTCCGGTGGTATAGACGTCATCCACGATCAGAATGTCACGCCCCGCGACTTCGTTGCTTCGAACCACGGCGAAGGCCCCGCGCAGGTTGGCCCGGCGTTGCCCTCGACTGAGGCCGGTTTGCGACTCTGTGGCCCGGTTGCGCCGTAATGCCGACGCATTTACGGTCAACGGTGTTCCCGCCAGACTCTTTAGCATGGCGCGCGCAATCAGCTCCGATTGATTGAAGCCGCGCTGGCGTTCCTTGCTTTCGTGCAAAGGCACGGGCACCAATACCGGGAACTCTCCGCCCTCGGTGCGTCCTGGAGACGAAAACTCCGGAACCAATTCCGTGACGGCTTCCCCCAGCATGCGTCCCAGAACGGCTGCCGCCGGACGCACTCGCTCATACTTCAAAAGGTGAATCAGTTCTCGCAGCCCGCCCTCATAGCTGCCATAAGCCAGCGCTCGCTGAAACGGAGGTTCCATGCGGAGACATTCCGTACAGCGGGGCAACTCCGCGGCATCCTCGGAGGTGGAATCATATGCCACGGGGCGAAGTAGCCGTTCTCCGCACACCGCACATACCGGCTCATCCAGAGCTTGGATAGCATCGACACAGGCGTCGCAAACAGGAATGCGCGAAAGGGTTAACAGAGGGGTGTTGCAGAAACGACAGTGGCCAGGAAAGGCGGTAACGAACAAACTTTGCAGAACCGAATAAGCAATAGAAGACCTCTGGCTCGATCCCCTGGCATCCGGTCGCCGAGTTAGGTCCTCCGCACTGCTGAAGACGACCCTCCCCCTGGCCCTAAACCTAAAGGCCCACGTACGCCCTTAGTATAACGCCGTTGGCAAGCGGAGAGAAGCGGAGGGCAGTCGTTGGTCTTTGGTCGTTGGTTGTTGGCCGGCAGCGGCACTCTGGCTACAGCCAAGCTCCAACAGTTCGGGGGTGCTGGCCAAAGACCAACGACCGACTACCAACGACTGCCTGCTATTCCCCGCGCAGTGACTGGACCGCAGTTTCTAACTGGTCGATTGTGGAATCCAACTGCTGCACGCTGGGCGTGGCCGTCGTCTTCTTCACGTGCTCTTCATAAGCCGGAATAAAGGCAGGCCGGTGCTCGAACATCATTTGCTTAAGCGATTCGACCTGGATCTTAAGGTCGCGTATGGCCTTGGTTTGCTCCACCAAAGCTGCAAAAATTCCAGCAATTGCGTCTTGTTCTCGCATGGTTTCTTTACCTTATCACCCCGGGCGGATTTCAAATTTGGTAATTTATAATTTGAAATTCAAACCCAGCCGACAAGCCACACGACTCGATCCCGACCTGCCTTTCAATTTGAAATTACAAATTACCAAATTTGAAATTACTCAATTACCCGATTACTCAATTTCTCAATGATTAAAATTTCACCCCAACTTAATCTTCCGTAAAAAACGGTTTCCACTTTTCCGGTCCGGGCGCCGGAGTAAGCAGGCTCACCACAACCAGGGCAAACATCGAGACCGCGACGGCCGGGAAGATCGCATCATGCTGCAACCAACGAACCGGCAAAAGAATCGTCCGCCCCTTTTGATCGAGCAGCTGTTCGACGTTCCAAAAAACCGTCACCGCCGTGCCCAGCAAAATGGAAATCACGGCGGCCGAACCGGTGACGCGTTTGGAAAAGAATGTACCCATCACCACCGGAGTGATCGCGGCCGAATAAATAGTGTAGGCATAAAGCGCCATGGCCAGAATCGAGGTCCAAACCGCGCCCTGCAGCAGGGCAAAAATGCCCAGCAGCACCACCAGCAGGCGCGACACTACCAGGATGTTCTTGTTCGACGCGTCCTTTTTGATGAAGCGAATATAGACGTCGTTCACCAAGTTGGTGGCGGGCGAAAACAGGTAGTTGTTGGCCGTTGAAATCACCTTGGCAAAGACCGCTCCCAACAGCAACGCCCCCACGAACGGAGGCAGGGCGTTGCGCGCGGTAAACGGAATAATCTCGCGTGGCCGGGAGGCGACTTCCGGATGATGCAAGAACATGGCCGCGCCCAGCACCGCGATGGCGATGATCAATGTTTCCAGAATCAAAGTGCCAATGATCCAGCCCACCACGGCGACGCGCGCATCCTTTTCCGACCTCGCCGAAAAAAACTTCTGATACATGCTCTGGTTTCCCAGCATCAGCAGAAAAGTAGGCACGAAGTAATCCAAGGCCTTCCACAGGGCGGGACCGGCGCCTTGATAAACTCCATCGTGGTAGCCGAAGTGGCCAAACCAGGTAAAGTATTCCGCCGGCAGCGCCGCATGGAATCCCGCCCAGCCGCCCACTCGATGCAGCAGCATGGGCACCGAGACCACCGCCGTCACCGTGATCAGCACCCCAATCACCACATCCATATAAGCCACCGACGCCATTCCCGCCAGGGCCGTAAACAGAATCACGAAGGTGGCGATGATGATCATGCCCAACGCATGCGCATTGCTCGGTTGAAAGTGAAACGTATGGATCGCCACGTCATTCAGTCCCGGAAAAATCAGGTGCAAAATGTCACCGCCACCTTTGAACTGGTAGGAGGCAATCGCGGTATACGCGAACAGGATGGCGATGGTACCGAGCACGCGCGCGGCCGTGTTGTAACGCGTCTCCAGCAAATCCGGCACCGTGTACTGAGCGAATTTGCGCGCGCGGGGCGCAACGAAATAGATGATCAGCAGTCCAGCCCAGCCGCCGGCCGGCTGCCATAGCGCCGCGAAGCCATTCTTAAAAGCATTCTCCGCCCCGGCAAACAGCGAACCCGCGCCGATCCACGACGACAGCAGCGTGAACACCAGCACATAGGCCGGCAAACTGCGGCCGGCAACCAGAAAGTCGGCCTTGGAATGCACGGCCCGCGTTTTGGAAACACTAACCGCGAGCAGCACGGCGAGAATGATGGAAAGCGTGATGATATAAAGCATATTTTTAGCAACAAGCAACAAGCAATAAGCGACAAGCCAAACCAACCCCTGCCTGGGTGCGCGTCTCTCTTAAGCCTTCAGGTGTCGAGGCGTTGACTTACTAAAACAAAACCAAAAGAATTGTCATGCTGAGCGGAACGCGTCCCGCTCAGCGGGATGCGCGGAGTCGAAGCACCTATGCACTCCTGTGCGCGCGCACGATATCGCGGGTGCACGAAAAGTACATAGGCCCTTCGACTCGCGGTAAGGCCGCTCGCTCTGGGTGACATCCAAATTGGGTGTTCGAAATGCTTACACACCTCAAAACTAAGTGACATCAGGCATCTTGCCCGCACTACTGGCACCCAGCAGCAAATATCCAGCTAACCCGAAACTTTCGTCGCACCCGGCCTGGCTTGCTGCCTATTGCTTGTTGCTTATTGCTTGTCGCTTATTGCTGCCTCTCTGGCTTATTGCTGCCTCTACCGCTTCCGCGGTAAGCCCCGCCACTCGAACCACCTTCTGGCGGCTGGTTTCGCCGGCCACAATGGTAACGGACGACCGGCTCACGCCCAACACTTCCGCCAAAAACGCGATGCAGGCGGCGTTCGCCTTACCCTCGACCGGCGGCGCGGTGAGGCTCAACTTCAACGCCTCACCCACTTCCCCGGAGACCGCATTTTTCTTAGCTCGCGGGTGGACTTTTATGGCAAAGGTGGCGCCTTGCGGCGTGTCGCGAATCGGGATCACGGCTTGGGTCTTTCCCCGAAAATGGCGGAACCCACACGCACGCAGGTCGCGCCTTCCTCGATTGCCACCTCAAAATCGTTGGACATACCCATGGATAGTACATTCAGGCAAATTCCCGGCATTTGGCGCGCCGCAATCACGCCGCGCAAGTCGCGCAGCGCTTTAAAAAACGGCCGCGCACCTTCCGGATCTTCCGTGTAGGGAGGCACGGTCATCAGCCCGCGAAACTCAAGATGCTCCAAGCTACTGGCAGCCTGCAGCAATTGCTCCAACTCGCCGGAGCCGGGCGCAACGCCGCTCTTCTGCTCTTCCCCGCCGACATTGATTTCAATGAGCACGGGAACTCTTCTTGACCCGCGGGCCGCGGCCTCATCCAGCTTATGCGCCAGACGAAGCGAGTCCACGGAATCAACCCAGCGAAACAGTTCGACCGCCTTGCCTGCCTTGTTGGCCTGGAGATGGCCGATGAAGTGAAATTCCGCGTCTGTCAGATCGCGAACCGCTTCGGCCTTGGGCGCAAACTCCTGCACCCGGCTTTCGCCAAACACCCGCAGCCCAGCCATGTAGGCTTCCCGAATATCGCCGGCGGAAAATGTCTTACTCACCGCCATCAACGTGATATCCCCGGGCAAGCGGGACACACGCCGTGCCGCGGCATCCATGCGAGTACGAATTTCGGCAATGTTATCGGCTATCACGAATCAGTCTTTTTTCACCGCAGAGGACGCGGAGGACGCAGAGGAAGTAAAGCAAAACCCCAGGGGCAGCCGCAGATTAACGCGGATAAACGCTGATCAAGAAAGCTACACACGTTGATCTCTGTCTGCCTGACCTGCGTTCCTCTGCGTTGATCTGCGGCTAAACGGCCTTGCCTTTGTTCTTGCTTCCTCTGCGTCCTCCGCGTCCTCTGCGGTGAAATTCTACATAATCGCCGTGGGCGGTGCGGGTTCATCGGGGCTGCCGGCGTTGGCCAGCGGCAGTTTGATCATCACCGCGATTAGGGCCACAGCCGCGATGACCATGCCAATCCAATGGGGCGACTTGAAGATCGTCGGCGTATTGCCGCGCCACACGCCGGCAATGACCAGGCCGCAAAGCGCTTCTCCGGCAATCAGCCCGGAAGCGGTCAGCACGCCGGCATTATCCACGCGAGCTTTTTGGGCGTCGTTCAAGCCCCGGCGGTCGCGCAGTTTGTCGGTTACCCAACGAATGAGGCCGCCCACAAAGATGGCGAAGGTGGTTTCCACGGGCAGGTACATGCCGACCGAGAACAGCATGGGGCTGCGCACTTCCACCAGAATCATGGCTAGTCCCATAAAGATGCCCACAATAACCAATGGCCACGCCATGTTGCCGCCCACAATCCCCTGAGCCAGCATGGCCATCAATCCCGCCTGTGGCGCCGGCAATTGCGCACTGCCAAAGTGATACGCCCGATCCAACACCATCAGCGGGAAGAACAGGACCAAGGAAGCGACCAGCACGCCAAAAATGTCTCCAATCTGCATTTTGGCCGGAGTACCACCCAGAATGTGTCCCACCTTCAAATCCTGTAACATCTCCCCCGCCACCGCCGAGGAAACACATACGACCGCGGCCACGCCCAGTACCGCCGCGACTCCACCTACCCCGGAAACTCCCAGCGCCACCATCAGCAACGCCGCTACCACCAGGGTGCACAGCGTAAGGCCGGAAACCGGATTATTCGACGAACCTATCATTCCCACCAGGTTGCCGGAGACGGCGGCGAAGAAAAATCCCAGAACCACCATAACCAATGCGGCCACCACAGCGCCGGCAATAACTTTCGAACCCGCCAGGTTCCCCGCGCCCGCTATGAAGTGGTAATACAAGCCAACCATCGCCACCAAGACGACGGCGATTCCCACAAAGACGAACTTAGCGTTAAGATCGCGTTCCGTGCGGTCGCTCACTTGATGAGCCGCCGCCGATTTTTTTAAATCCGAAATGGCCCGCGCGATTCCGATGCCCAACTGTTTACGCATGCGGAACAGGGTGTAGCAGGCGCCCACTAACATGCCTCCCACCGCAATCGGACGCACAATCGAAAAGTAGACCGCGCCGGCCAGCGTTCCCCAATTCGGGGTAGCGCCCGCGGGCAAGGTAGCTTGAATCTGCGGTCCCAGCACATAGGTGAGGAGTGGAACCAGCAGTCCCCAGGCCACTACTCCGCCGGCGAAGTTCAATGCCGCCAGCCGCGGACCGATGATGTAACCAACTCCGAAATACGCGGGGCTGATTGCAGGCGAGGTGAACGTGCTCATGCCTCCGGTGGTGATCGTCGCCACGTTCGGCTTGGTGCTGGTGCGCAGCAGCAAGGTTCGACCGACAGAACCGATGTTGACGGTAAACGTCTTCACCGGTTCAAACACATTAAGCAGCCCTAGCCCATTTATTAAGGCGCCGAATCCCATATTGGCGAATAGAATTTTGGCTGCCTTCGAACCCTGCTGGCCGGCCTTATGAATTTCCGAGGCGGCCACCGATTCGGGAAAGGGCAATTCCGGATCTTCCACCATCACCCGGCGCAACAGCGTGACGAACAAGATGCCCAGCAATCCCCCAATCAACATGAGGACAACCGATTGCCAATACTTGTGCATGCTCAAACCGGGCCACAGCCCCGCCAGCACAAAGGCCGGAATGGTAAACACCGCTCCGGCAGCCACCGATTCGCCGATGGAACCCACCGTTCGGGCAATATTTTCTTCCAGCAGCGAGCCCTTCATCAGACGCAGCAGTGACATGCCAATCACGGCAGCCGGATACGTGGCGGCAATCGTCATGCCCGCCTTTAGTCCCAGGTAGGCATTGGCGGCGCCTAAAATCCCGGTCATCAATAGCCCGAGAAGCACGGCGCGCCAGGTAAATTCCCGCATTTCCAGGTGTGCCGGCACGTAAGGCTGGAACTTCTTGGCTCCATCGGTGCCGGCAGGAACGGTGGTCGGTGTGCTCATGAAGGCGTCCTCGCACTTCTTGGCTTTAGTCAGACCATTCTAAACCCCGGGCTTCGTTCCCCGTCTCCCGTTCCCCGTCTCCCGAACCACGTCCGGAATCTCGCGCGAGGCGGAAAGCAAACCGGAATCTCGCGCAGAGGCGCCACGGCAGGAGTTAGGAGTTAGAAGTTAGAAGCCGGACCCGCATGCCCTTCTAACTCCTAACTTCTGACTTCTAACTCCTTCTTTTTTCTCCTCCGCGTCTCAGCGCCTCTGCGCGAGTTTCCGGGTTCGGGTTTCGGGTTTCGGGGGACGGGGGACGGGGGACGGGGGACGTTAAACAAAGTACAATATCTCCTTGATGAAACTGCACGAAATACAGGCCGCGTTACGCTCCCGCAAGCTGGATGCGTGGCTGTTCTACGATCATCATCATCGGGATTCCATTGCTTATCGCATTCTGGGACTGCCGGAAGGTTTATTCGTCACCCGGCGGTGGTTCTATCTACTGCCCGCCGAAGGGGAGCCGCGGAAGCTGGTACATCGTATTGAGAGCGGCCATCTGGATTCCCTGCCTGGAAAGAAGCAGGAATACTCGTCGTATCAGGAACTGGCCACCGGCCTACAGGCAATGTTAGCGGGCCATAAGACGGTAGCCATGCAATATTCGCCCCAGAACATGGTGCCCTATATCGGACTGGTGGATGCCGGCACGGTGGAACTGGTGCGCAGTTTGGACGCCGAGGTAGTGACCTCGGGCGACCTGGTGGCACAGTTTGAAGCCACTTGGACTCAGGAACAGATCGCCAGCCATTTCGCCGCCGGCCGCATCATCGATACCGTCACTCAAGAGGCCTTTAAGGAAATTGGACGGCGCGTACGCAACGGCGGCACAGATGAGTTCGCCATTCAACAGTGGCTCGACGAGGCCATGCGCCGGGAAGGCCTAACCAACGAGAACGATCCGCCCATTGTGGCCGTCAACGCCAACAGCGGCAATCCCCACTATGGACCTTCGGCCGAGCACTCCACGCCGATTCGGCCAGGCGATTTCGTCCTTATCGATATATGGGCCAAGCAGCAAGCGCCACGGGCGGTCTATTACGACATCACCTGGACCGGGTTTGTGGGTCCCACGCCCAACGAGCGCATGCACGAGATCTTCCGCATTGTGCGCGATGCCCGCAATACCGGCGTAAAGACGGCCCAAGAGGCGATCGCCGCGGGCCGGCGCATTTGCGGCTGGGAAGTCGATCAAGCGACCCGGCAGTTTATCGAGCGCGCCGGCTATGGCCGGTACTTCGTTCACCGCACCGGCCATTCCATCGGGGAAGCGGTTCACGGCAATGGCGCCAATATGGACAATCTGGAAACCAAGGATGAGCGCGAGATCCTGGCCAATTCATGTTTTTCGGTGGAACCCGGCATATACTTGCCGGAATTCGGCGTACGCAGCGAGGTCGATGTGCTGATCCGCGAGCACAGTGCCGAAGTTACAGGTAAAATTCAGCAGGAGATCGTAATCATCTGATGGCTGGCAAGAACAACGTTCAAACCACCGAGACGCATGAGGAATCCGCATATCCTCTCACTGCGATGGCGGTACTGGCTCCCCTGGCGGGCTGGCTGGTGCCGGGCATGGGCCACATCGTACAGAAGCGTTGGATTCGCGGACTGCTTTTAATGGCGTGCATTGTCCCCATGTTTTTGCTGGGCTTGGCCATGCAGGGCAAGGTGTACTCGCCCAATGCCGGCGATATTCTCGACATGCTCGGCTTTATCGGGGATCTGGGCTCCGGCGGACTGTATATGCTCAGCAAGAGCCTGGGCTGGGGCGAGGGAGCCATATTTCGCGCCACCGCCGACTACGGCACCAAATATATCGTGGCTGCCGGTCTGCTGAATGTTATCTGTGCGGTGGACGCTTTTCACATCGCTTTAAGGAAAAAGCAATGACCCTGGAGCTGTCCCATTTTAGCGCCGCGATTTTATTCGCGATCTTCGTCTCTGTGGTCTTCGGCATCACTCAACGGAATACCCCCCAGGAGATGGCCAAATACGGCGCGTATTGTCTGAGCCTGTTTGTCGGCGGCGTCGTGGCCGCCGGCTGGGTAATGTGGATTATCAAGCACTGAAAAGCACGCCGCCACACCTACCACGGAGACACGGAGTCACGGAGGACACGGAGATTTCAATGGAGAATTGCCCTTAATTCCTCCGTGACCTCCGTGACTCCGTGTCTCCGTGGTAGGTGTGGTCTTAACTTTACCGCCTCGCTAATGTGCGTACCGCGCAACCTCGATTCCCCCCGGAAATGTACGCTCCTGCCGAATACGATAGCTGCGGGCCAACGCCGCGTTATCGGCTCGGAAATTGGCATCGTCCGCCCACCAGTCGTAATTGACCACCCACGCGCGCGGATATTTCGCGGCAAAAGCCTCCAACGGAAGACCGGCGTGAATGCGCTCGGAACGGGAATCAAATTCCTGGATAGAAACCTGGGAACCACGCGCGTAGTACTGAAATGGTTCCGGATACCACACCAACACGGCATCTCCGGGCTGTGCCGCGGAGAGCACATAACCCGTGACAGCGCGCCAATCTTCTTTACGGTGCTTGTAATAGCCAGGCAGCAGCGCCACCAGGAGCACCACCAGCAGAGATAGGATGGCCAACGACCACCGGGACGGGCGCAGCAAATCAGCGCCGCGCGCGGCCAGCAACATAAGCGCCGGCAGACAGATCAGCAGGAATCTCGGGGTTAGCACCGGCTTGCGAAGGGAAAGCACCAGCAGCAGCAGGAGCGGCGTCACCGCCCAGCTAATCACCAGTGCGTAGGGCCAGGCGTTTTGGCTTCCGCGCAACCGCGCGAATTCCCGCACGGCAATGATTCCTAAAACCGCGAAGCACAAAATACAAACCGCGCTGCCCAGAAGAACCCCCGCAAGCTGCAGCGGGGTATGCCAATTTGTGGCCTTAATCCAGGCGAGCTGACCGATATTGCGGGTCAGAACAAAAATCGCAGCCGGAACCGCCAGTATGGAAATCGCCGCCGCCGCGACCAACAAGCGCCGCCAGGGGAGTCCCTTTCGCCACGCCAACAGCGATACGGCTTGCGCGGGAAAAATCAGCGCGGCCAGAAAATGCGTATAAATCGCCAGCGTACTCACCAACGCGTAGAGCGCCACCATATTCCATCCCGGCAATTCCATCATTCTCACGAACAAACGGGTCGAAAGCAGGCACAAAAGGATGGCCAGGGTATAGCCACGAGCCTCCTGCGAATAGGCCACGTGGGCCGGGTGAACCGCCAGGAGAAGCGCCGCCACCAAGCCCGTATAACGATCAAAGAGATGATTGCCTAACTCATACAGGACCGGCACGGTGGCAATCGCGGAAAGGGCGGACAGGGCGCGAATGACGGCCTCGCTGGAGCCCAGGTGCAGCCACATCCGCAGCAACTCGTAATAGGCCACCATGTTGAATTCTTGCGACCACAAGCGATGCCAGAACTGTCCGGCGGGCGAGTGGGCGATCGCCCAACTGGTGCCTTCATCGAGCCAAAAGCTCTTGTCTCCAATGTGATAAAAGCGGAACCCGGCGGCCAGCAGCGTGATCGCCGTAACCAGGAGCAACATTTGCCGGGTAGACAGTTCGGCGCAGCGATCTTTCACTGATCCCACACAAAAGCGTCGAACACCCGTCCGATTCCGAAACCAAGACGCCGGTAGAGCTCGACGGCGCGGTTATTCTGGGTCACGGTTAGCGTCAACTTGGAAAACTGGCGCCGCTGAAGCTCGGCCATGGTCATACGCAGCAGCGCTTCGCCAAGTTTGCGCCCTCGCCACTCGGGAACCACGCATATTTGGGTAACATGGCCAACCCCTTCCTGTACCCGGGAACACAGGATCAAGCCGACCAGGGCGCGGCTGGATTGATCGATCGCTACGAAAGAAGCGGCATTATCGAAGACTCCGCAGCCCGGAAAACGCACGATGTTGTTCAGAAACCGCAAGGATCCGTTGGGACTTCGATACTGATCATTGATGTCGGCGTCGATATGTCCGGCATAGGAAGCGGTGATTGCCGCCGCCGCGGGATGATAGTCCGGCTCACTCCACCGCCGTATTTCGACGCCCACAGGCATGGCGATCTGCCGTGGCTTCGTCGCCGCTTCCAGCGGTAATACCATGAACAACCGGGGATACTGCCGGAATCCTTCCCGCAGAAAGGGTTCGGCCACCGTCCCCGCCTCATGCAACAGGAGTTGCGCCTCTACCCGGTGCACGCCGGGAGATTGTTGCAGGGTAGCCAGGGTATGGCTCAGCAGACTGAATTCGGTGCTCCGTTCCGGAGCCGTTCCCCGCCGAACAAATAGATCCCCAATCACGCCCTTGCTGCCTTCATAGACAAAAAAACAATAGCCCGCCACCAGGCCATGCTGTAAGGCGACGTAACCGGGCAGGATTTTTCCCTCGGCATAGCGCAGAATCATGTCGGCGGAACTGCCGTAATCCCAAGCCAAGGAGCGCGCCCACAACTCTTTTTCCTCTTCCAGCAATGGGCGCAACGCTGAGGCGGAAAAATGTCTCAGGTCGAGCACTTCAATCCCGGAATTGGCCGTCCACGTCGGTGCAGTCACGATAGGTTTTTTAGCAGTCTAGTGCCTTTTGCCTCCCCAGCAAAGGGGAGAACAACAATCGACAATAGTATGCCTCTCTGATGGGATGCAAGCCTGCCGGTCATTGAGTAATTGTGTAATTGCGTAATCGGGAAAATTGAAACACCCGGAGACCTTGCAGTCTCTGACACGATGCACGTTATTCGCGACGAGCCGGATGACTCAGTCGGGATTAAGCCGCTTTAGAATCAATGGATTACAGACAGTATCCGAAAGATGCCAATTAACTGCCAGTTTCTGTTCCCTGTTCCTTACGGTGGAAGAGCCAGCCTTTAGGCTGGCTCTGAGTTTCTACATTTGGCGAAGGGAATAGTAGTAGACACGGGTGAAAGCACCGGGCTTTAGCCCGGTGACCCGACGTGCGCCAGCAGAATGGGCCTTTAGGCCCGGTGTATGCTGTTCCGCGCAGTCTTGTGAAGAGAAGCCTGGCGGCGAAGACCGAGGAACATCCCTATGGCTCGGCCTTCCGGGCGATGGAGGTATATTTCGCACACCGGGCCTAAAGGCCCATTTTTTAGGACGTTTGGTTCGTCGGGCTAAAGCCCGACGCTTCCACCAGTTGTAGACCAGACGCTGGGACGCATTACGAACACCTGATTTCCTTGCGGGAATTACTCAATTACCCGATTGCTAAATTACCCGATCTTTCAATGTCCGCTAACCCAGTAAAACATCAGATCCTGGGCGGGGAAAGTATCCAGGAGCATGAATCGGCGATTGGGAGCCAACCCTTGCACTTCCACCAAAGCGGCATGATGAACCACCAAGGCATAGTCGCCGGCGGCCGGAATCTCCGCCCGTTCATAGCGTGCAATCGGCCGATTGAGATAAAAATTAAGGCCATACTCGAGTTCGCGGTCGATGTTGTAAGCGGCCACCGGAGTGCCCGCCGGCAACAGGTGGAGAAGCGCAAGAGCGGCGGGACGGGCCGAGAGCTGGCTATCCAGCGCGGGCGCCGCAATGCGTAGCAGAAAACTAAATCCCAGGATCACTGGCAATAGTGTTGCCAGACGCAAGGTCTTAAGCCCGGCAAAACGCACCACCAGAAAAACCACGCTGAAGGCAATCACCCCGCCCGCCACCGCCGTTTGTATGGCCGCTCGCGGGGGATGCAGGCGCAGCAGCAGATAAGACAGCAGCAGCACCGCCGTCAGAGTCACTCCCACCAGCAGCGCGTGCAGCAGCACCCAGACGCGCGGACTCTTGCCGGAGGCCAGTTGATACCGCAGCCACAAGGCAGCCAGAATCGCCAAAGGCGGGGCCGAGGGCAAGATATAGCCCGGCAACTTCGAGGCCGAAAACGAAAAAAACACCACCGGCGTAAGGGTCCACAGGACCAGCAGCAGATTCACATCGGCTGCGCGGGCGCTCCCGGGCGCCGCTTCCGCTTGCGATGGTGAAAGATCCGCCGGACGGTGTTCCCCGGAAAACGCATCGCGCACCCCATGGAGGAAGCCGGCAATCGCCAGCACCGTCCAGGGCGCCGAGGCTATCAGCAGAACCGGCACAAAATACGAGAATGGCTGGTGGTGGTGGTACATGGACGTGCCGAAACGTCCCAGATTATGTTCGAGAAAAAATACGCGAAAGAAATTTCCGGTCCGCCGCTGCACCAGGATGTACCACGGCGCCGCGACCGCAAAATAGAGCAAAATTCCCCACCCTGACAGAGTGCGCAGGATGATTCCGCCCTGCCATCGCAGCCCCGCAAACAGCAGAATGACGATGGCGGCCAAAAATGGCGCCACTGGCCCTTTCGCCAGCGTGCCCAACGCCATGAACAGGTAAAAGCCGTATAACCAAATCCGGCGGCGCTCCAGATGCCAGGCGATCCAGGCCAGCAGGCCCAAACTGAAGGTGGCGGCCAGCGGCATGTCGGTGGAAGCGGCGTGGGCAAATCCGGCAATGAATGCCATGGAAGCGGTAATCAGAGCCGCATCTAATTCAGCGCCCCGAAAGAAGCGGCGTATAAAAAGGTACACGGCCACCACTAACATCGAGGCATTCACCGCTCCCGGCACGCGGGCTGCCCAATCGTGGACGCCAAAGGCGCTGTAAGCGAGCATGGTTTCCCAGTAATACAAAATGGGCTTTTCCAACCAGGGCTTGCCCAGGAGCACGGGCGTGATCCAATCGTGGCGGGCCAGCATTTCGCGGGCAATCTGCGCATATCGAGGCTCGTCGGCACCCACCAGTCCCAGGCTACCCAGCCCAAAGAAAAACAATAAGACGCAGAAGCCGGTTAGCAGAAGAATATCCGTCAGTAAGCGGCGGCCAGCGGGGGATTCAGTATGTGAGTGGGACACGAACAATTGTAACGTTTCAGGGTTTCAGAGGGGCAAGGTTTCAGAGGGGCAAGGTTTCGGAGGTTTCAAAGTTGCAAGGTTTCAGAGGTTTCGGAGGTTTCAAAGGTTTCGGAGGTTTCACAAGATACAAATGGCGCGACCCACAATGCGGGATCGCGCGAGGTAGCGCCGGCGTCTCGCCGGCTGTCGGTGCAGCCGTCCCGGCTGCACCGTCGAAAACCGCTGTGGGCGAGACGCCCACAGGACAGCCGCCGAGACGGCGGCGCTACATCCAACGGCCCGCAGCCCCCTGAATCTCCGGGGAACCGCCGGCCGTTCTGGCTTATTACTTATTACTTCTTATTCCCCCGTGCCATTCAGCGTGACGCTGATTGGCGTGTTAGCACTGTTGTTGTTGACCACCACGGTTGTCGTCCTGCCGCCGGTGGCCGTGGGATGGAACTTCACTCGGATGTTGCAACTGGCCCCCGGAACCAGGCTGGTCGTGGCCGCCGTCGTACACGTGCCCGCCTGGTCGCTCAGATCGAAGTCGCCCGAGCTCAGAACCACCTGGGATATGACTACCGGCTGATAACCCGCACTCTTAAGCGTGATGTACTGAGCCGGCGCCGCGGCGCCAACCGCCGTTGCGGCGAAGGTAAGCGTGGTGGCGCTAACCGAGAGCTGCGCTCCCGATATTGCCGTTCCGCTCACGGTCACCAGTTGCGGCGCCCCGGAGGCATTATCGGCAATGAGCAGCGTTGCCGTCCGCAAACCGGTGGCGCCGGCCGGCGGAGTGAAGACCACACGGAGATTGCACTCCGCGTGGTACGCCAAAACCGTCGGTGGATTACTCGGGTTCCAGCAAGTACCAGCCTGGTTGCTCACCGTGAAATCTCCCGGGTTCGCTCCCGCTACCGTCACTCCGGTCACTTGCAGCGGCGCCGTCCCGGTGCTGGTGATCAGCACGTACTGAGCGGGAGAAGCCACGCCATCCGTCTGCGCAGTGGGGAAGGTTACCGAAGTTGTGCTGAGGGTGAGCGCCGCTGCCGGCGCCTGGCCCGTTCCACTCAATGTCACCGTATAGGCGCCGCCCGGCGCGTCGGCACTAGTGATGGTCAGCTTTCCACCCACCACACCAGCGCTGGTTGGAGTGAACACCAGGCGAATCACGCAGGTCCGCCCCGGCTCCAGCGTCATGCTGGTGGTGCATGTGCCGGCCTCGTCGCTGATCGCAAACACGCCATTGTTTACCTTCGCCCCGCTGATCAGACTCGGAGCCGAGCCGTTATTGGTCAACGACACGTACTGGGCCGCCGCGGACGTGCCGAGCAACTGCGAACCGAAGCTCAGCGCCGCCGTCGCCGGGCTGAGTCCCAACTTCGGCTGACCGCTAATGACCAGCGTGCCCGAACCCGAAGCATTGGTGTAGTTGGCGTTATTGCTGGTAAACGTCGCGGTCTCCGGGTAGCTGCCCACCATAATTTCGCCGCCCGGGCTAAAGGTGAACCAGCCGCTTACAGTCGCTCCGCCCACGCCCGTCGCCGTTGCCGTACACAGATGCGCGCCGCCATCATAAGTAACTGTGGGACACGTTACCGTTACCGTTGGGGTGACGGCATCGACCTTCAGCGTGCCGCTGGCTGTGCCACCGGCATAGTTGGTGTCACCGCTTACAAACGTACCGGTGACCGGATAGCTTCCCGCAGCGGCTTCCGTTGCGGGAGTAAAGCTCCACGATCCGGAAACGGCGGCTCCGCCAATGCCCGTTGCCACGCCCGTGCAGGTATGCGGATTGCCGTCGTACGCAACCTCAGCGCAAATCACGCTCAGGGCCGGCGTGGCCGGGTTAATGGCGATCGAACCGGTGCCGGACCATGGATTGTGATTGGCGTCGCCCGCGCAGCTCAGGGCCAACGTGGTGCTGCCTGGAACGTTGGTGACCGAAGCCGAAGTGCAGGTTCCGCTTCCACTCGCGATGGTGCAGCTATGAGCAGTGCCATCATAGGCCAGCGGACCGGGACAGGATACCGATGGCGACTGGTTAGCCGCATTGATAACCAGCGTGGCGGTGGCCGTTCCGCCGCTCACATAGTTGGTGTCGCTGCTGGTGAACGTGCCGGTTACCGGATAGCTCCCCGCAGCCGTTTCACTCGCCGGGGTGAAGCCGAACGAGCCCGCTACCGTCGCCCCACCAATGCCTGTCGCCGTGCCCGTGCAGGAATGCGGATTGCCATCGTACGCAGCCTCAGCGCAAATCACGCTAAGGGCCGGGGTAGCCGGGTTGATGGTGATCGAACCCGTGCCGGACCATGGATTGTGATTGGCATCGCCCGCGCAGCTCAGGGCCAGGGTGGTGCTGCCCGGAACATTGGTGACCGAAGCCGAAGTGCAGGCGCCGATTCCACCCGTGGCGCAGCTATGAGCAGCGCCATCATAAGTCAGCGGACCGGGGCAGGAAACCGTTGGCGACTGGTTAGCCGCGTCGATGGTCAATGTGGCGGTGGCCGTTCCGCCGCTCACGTAGTTGGTGTCGCTGCTAGTGAACGTGCCCGTCACCGGGTAGCTCCCCGCGGCGGTTTCACTCGCCGGGTTGAAGCCGAACGAACCCGCTACCGTCGCTCCCCCAATGCCTGTCGCCGTACCCGTGCAGGAGTGCGGATTGCCGTCGTAGGTGCTCTCCGTGCACGTCAAAGTCAGGGCCGAGGTGGCCGGGTTGATGGTGATCGCACCGGTGCTCGACCAAGCATTGTGGTTCCCATCGCCCGCGCAGCTCAGGGCTAGCGTTGTGCTGCCCGGAACATTGGTGACTGAAGCCGAAGTGCAGGCGCCGATTCCACCCGTGATGGCGCAGCTATGGGCAGCGCCATCATAAGTCAGCGGACCGGGGCAGGATACCGACGGCGACTGAGTAGCCGCGTCGACGATCAACGTGGCTGTGGCCGTTCCGCCGCTCACGTAGTTTGTATCGCCAGTGGTGAACGTGCCGGTTACCGGGTAGCTCCCCGCGGCGGTTTCACCTGCCGGGCTGAAGGCAAACGAACCCGCTACCTGCGCTCCACCAATGCCTGTCGCCGAACCCGTGCAGGTGTGCGGATTGCCATCATAGGTAACCTCTGTGCACGTCACGCTAAGGGCCGGGGTGGCCGGGTTGATGGTGATCGAACCGGTGCCGGACCAGGCATTGTGATTGGCGTCGCCCGCGCAGCTCAGGGCCAGCGTGCTGCTGCCCGGAACATTGGTGACCGAAGCCGAAGTGCAGGCGCCGATTCCACCCGTGATAGCGCAACTATGGGCAGCGCCGTCATAAGTCAGGGGACCGGGGCAGGATACCGACGGCGACTGGTTGGCCGGGTCGATGATCAGCGTGGCCGTGGCCGTTCCGCCGGAGTAGTTGGGATCGCTGCTGGTAAACGTGCCTGTCACCAGATAGCTTCCCGCGGCGGTTTCAGTAGCTGGATCGAAGCTCCACGAGCCGGAAACGGCGGCCCCGCCGGTGCCCGTGGCCGTGCCGGTGCAGAAGTGCGCACTGCCGTCGTACGCGACCTCCGCGCAAATTACCGACACGGTTGGGGGACCTGGCGCAAACGGATCGCCTTGCACCGTGATCGCAATATAGTCTCCATTATTGCTGGCGTTACTGCTGAAGACTATGTCGTCGAAGTCTTCGCTATTGGCGACCGCCGGATTTTGATTGTTGGCGTTATCGTTGGGAGCATACGCAACATTCATCTTGCAGCTTCCAGCCACTGCCAATACGCCGCCGTTTTGACATGCACCCAGGCCGCCGAGAACAAATTCCCCAGGAGCCCCTTCCGTCTCCCAGGCGGAATTCCCATAGAGATCCGGGGTGCCGCTATTGAACGTCAGCGGCGCCGAACCGATGTTCGTCACGGTGAAGGTCTGCGGCTGGCTGGTTTGGCCGATATGTACCATGTCGAAATCGTAAGTTACCGATTCCCGGTTGATCTCGATGGTCCGCATGTTGCCGGTGTCCGCCAGGTAAATGTTGCCCGAAGGATCGAGGGCAATTCCCGCCGGAGAACTCAGTTGCAGCTTGGTCATCGATTCCAGATCGGCGCCGCCACTGCCCGCCGTTCCCAGGCTTCCGGCCCAGGTCTGGATTCCGCCGCCCGCGTCGACCAGACGTACAGCGTTATTGCCGGCATCCACGATGTAAAGCCGGTTCGCCGAATCCACAACCAGATTGAGCGGATTGTTGAGCATGGCGGCGATTGCGAGTCCGCCATCTCCGGAGGAACCCGCCTGGCCAACCATACCGGCCACCGTACGGATCATCCCGGTAGTCACATTGACTTCGCGGATTACGTTGTTGCCCGCATCCGCGATGTAGAGGTTGCCGTTGGCGTCTATGGCCAGTCCCGCCGGACCATTTAATATGGCCTGCGTTGCCGGACAGCCGTCACCGGCGGCATCGGTCGCAGCGGCACAGGGCGTACCTCCGCCGGCGATGACCAGCGTGTTGCCGCTGAAAGTATCCACCAGATCCACTTCGTTGTTGCCGGTATCGGACACGTATAGGTTCCCGTCCGCATCCGCAACAATCCCCATCGGAGCATTCAGGCCGTCGGCCACCGGAATCAGGCCGGGGCCATTTACCAGTTGGATGGTGCCGTTGCCGGCATCCACCACGTAGATATCTCCAAATGGATCCGTGGTCACCGCTTGCGGTTTCACCAAACCCTGGGAAATGACTACGTCGGGAGTGCTGCCATCCAACCCGCCGGCGAGAACCTCTTCGACCGCGGCATTCGCCGAATCGACGATGTAGAGGTCGCCGCCCGTGTCCGTTGCCACCCCTTGCGGAACCACAACGTTTGCCAGTCCAGCGGGCGGCGCCCACTGCGGAATGTTCAACGAGGCCGGATCGATTGCCATCAGCGGCATAGGAGCCACAATGTTGAGCTCGGCAGTGGCCGTGTTTGGCTGGTAATCGGACAGATCGCCTGCAATACAGAGGATCGATACCTGGTAGGTCCCGGCGCCCGACGGGGCAATGGAACTGATGTTCTGAGAGGAATCCGTATAAGTGGTGGTGCACACTCCTGACAGCGGTTCTCCCGTAACCCCGACTATCTGCGGCGAGCAACCATGCGGATTGCCGTCGTACAAAGCCGGATAGCACTTGGAATAGATCGTCGGGAAAGCTTGCCCCACCACCGGAAATACGGTGTCCGCGGACATTATGTAAGCGTTGTCTCCACTGTAGGTGCCGGTGATGGTGTACATACCGACAATCAGGTTATTTACCGTCAGCGTCGCGACTCCGTTGACCAGAGGTTCCGTCATTGGGGTCGAGGACAGCTCCGGATCCACCACCACAAAGCTGACGCTGCCCGTCGGCGTAGTACCCGCTCCACTCTGGGGCGCGACTGTCGCGGTCACGATCAAAGGTTGGCCGTACAGCGGATACAAGGGAGTATAGGAAATAATCGTGTTTGCTCCCAACAAACTCGACGGAAGGATGGTCATCGTGGTGCTGACCGTACCGCCATAATAGTTACTATTGCTGGAAGCAAAGGTCCCAACTACGTTGTAAGTTCCGACAGCGGATGGTGGCGTCGCACTAAAGGGATAACTGGTGCCGTTGATACCAGCGTAGGTATAACTCCACGTGCCGGCAACCGCAACCCCATTCGTACCCGTGGCCGCGCCACCTGGCGTGCACGGTTGCGGGCCGCCGGTAGCACCTGCCGAGTTGCATACAATCGCCAGCGTTGCGTAGATTGCCGGGGCTGGCGGCGTGCCAAAGTTAATAAAGTCAGTGGCCTGGTCACTCATGACGGTGATGTTATCGGTATACCTCACCTGACCAGCGGGGGCGATCACTTGCTCGAAATAGTTGCCGGCTGCCAGGGTTGGAATGTAGTAGTCCCCGAAGGCATCGGTGATGTCGGTTCCCTGCACTACGCCATTCTGACTTACCGTAACGCTCATATTCGCCAGCGGGTCGCCGCTGTTGTCCCACACGGTGCCTCCGATTGCCGGGATCAGCGTCACCTTGGGTGGCAAGACGAGCGGGTCGAGTACCTGCCCCATGTAGTCGGAGGCCGAGAACGTCGAAGTAAAGTCGATGATAAAGCCCTTGCGCGTGGTCTGTAGCGTCCAGTATCCGGAAACGGTTGCGCCCGCGGCAACATCGCCGAAGTTGATCGTCAGTTGCCCCGGAATGTAGCCGCCCGCACCCGCGGTATTGGACGAGCCGGTGAGAGAGAAGTCTACTATCGGAGGGTTGCTTCCCGGCGCCGGTATCGTCTCCATAATCGTCGGCTGCACGGACGCAATCGACAGATTATGAGCGGTGCCGTACCCGGTATTTGTCACCGACACCCGAATATAGGCATTCTTGCCGTTCATGACTACAAAGGGAGCGGTGTAGGCCACCGTCAACTGCGGACCGGGCATCACCGTGATCGGCAGGGACTGCGTGCTGACAACCCCGGGCTTGCCGTTTGCCACATAGTTCAGTGTCGCTTGCACTTGATAGACCGTGCCTTGCGGCAAAGTGCCGCCTGCCCCCGCGGACGGGATAATTTGCCAGGAGACGGGGTAGGGGATCAGGGCCGGAACTGTACCTCCGGTCGTTGCCGGCGCGCCGCCGGTCACGATCACAGTGAAATTGGCCGAAGCGTCATGGCCGCTGCTATCAAGAATTTGCAGCGTGGCTTTCGTGTTGCTTAACGGCACTTGCGCGTCAATCGCCAGCTCGGCATTGAACGCCTGCCGCTCCAACTTGATCGTCTGATCGATATTGAGCACCATCTGGCCGTTCTGTTGCGGGAAAGACATTGGCGAGAACCCGCCCCAACCGCCGCCTCCACCCCCAATAACGACGCTCTCGTTTGTAACCTCAGTGATCTCAATCGGAATTAAGTACGAGCTGGGCGATGTACTCCCTGCCCAGTCTCCTTCGACCGCAACATAGTTGGGATTGTAAAGCACTTGCGCTTGATTGATCGCCAGTTGGGACGCCAGCGCCTGTTGTAGCGTCAACCCATTGAACAGAGTGGAAATATCGTAGGTTGTCGAGTCTCCTTGTCCGGACAGAGACTGTTTGTTGGTATCCGTATACCAGTATGCGGAATTTAGGTTATTACTGATTACATCCGATGCCGCTATCCCGCCTTGCGTATCGGTAATTACGGCCAAATTGTAACCAGAGAATGGCTGCAAGAAGGCGAATGCCTTGTTATCGGTACTATTGTCCGTAATGTTATAGCGGAAACTGTTTCCATTATAAGTCAACACCGGGGCGCCGGGCTTCGTCATGTCATAAGTGAACGAAATGGGGGAGTAGCCAAGTTGATTGGGCTGCGTATAGTAGACCGGCTCATTTGTCTTGGTTGTACCCTCCAATGCCTGGCCGTTTACCGAGTACTCATAATTCGCCGACACGACAATATTGCCCGCGAGATGGCTGGACACAGAGTCGCTACCAATCGTGGCATAGCAGGGCACAACCACGGTGGCCTTGCCAGCGAGGCTACCCAGTGGGTATGTCTGACTATTATTGGCAAAGAACACCAAGAGTTGCTGATTTGCCGGCAAGTTCGCATCGAGCTGGGTGGCATCCACCGTCAGATTGCTCACGCTGGCTGTCGGATGGGTATTGGTAACGCTCAAGCTGCAGGGGAAGCGGCCGTTGGGCGCGTCTTCCTGGAAGAATGAAAGATTTTGTTGATAAGGCAGAACCTGCAACGCCGGCTTGGGAAGGGTCGTGTCATAAGTGAGACTCAGCGTCACGTTGTACTGATCGGTGATCATGGTGGGTACAACGATGAACGCGAGGCTCACCACGTCATAGCTGAGCAGCGCACTGCTGTCGGTGGTGGCTCCCGGTGTCACCGTAACTGATCCGGTAAGCGGGTCGTGGGTGGGAGCGGTGATTACGTACTCATAGGTGCCGCCCGTCACTCCACTGATGGTCGCCTGTCCGGAGGCGTTGGTCGTCCCCCCAAACGTCACCCCATTGGTTAATCCAGAGGAACCAGAGGAACTGGAGGAACCCGCCATTGCCATCTGGCTGACCTCTCTGCTCGCTCCCTGAGACGACGATCCACTGCCCGACGATCCATTCACGAGTTGATAAAGAGTGATGGTGGCGCCGGGTACTTGTAGACCGATGTCATCGCTAACCACGAAGGCCGCCGTGCCGACCGTCACGGGAGTCACCGTGATCGTCAGGGAACCTTGCAACGGCGTGCTGCCGCCATTGATGGTAAATGGCACGCTGTAACTTCCAGTGGCTGTGCCGGCGGGAGGAGCTACCTGGAACTGGAATTGAGCCGAGGCGCCCGGGGCAATATTCCCCAGGTTGCCGTCGCCCAGCGCCACCCAACTGATGGCCCCCGGATTCTGCAGGGTCACCGTCGCGCTATTCATCGCAATATTCCCGGTATTGGCAACGGAGAAGGTACTGATATAGCTCTGGCCGGGAGTGGCTCCCACAGTGGCACTGGCGGGAGTAAGCACCGGAGTGCTAACGGGTTGCTGGAGAGTCACAATGGCCATGGCGCTCCCCGGCTCCACCAGACTGCTGGTGGCGTCGGTACCGCTGACGTTGATCACCACACTCACCGGACCGGACGGCGGATTCCCCGTGGGGGCGGTCAGGTCAAGGGAGAGGGGGACCGAGGAACCCGGCGCAAGAGTGGCCACTTGCTGCGACAGGGTAGCCGTAAGCCCGCCTAGGGGCGTGACCGTTACTGAGTAGTTGAGGCTATTGAGCGGCGCATCCCCAAGATTCTGCATGGTGAAGGGTACGGTCGCCGTACCATTGATCAACAGATTCTGGCTGATGGAATTGGGATCGAGCAGCAGACCCAAAATGCGGAAACTGGTGTTCGCGCTGACCGCAACTCCCCCGGAGGCGGCGATTGCCGTCGCCGTGTAGTCCCCGCCATCGCTCGCCGTCGGCAGGAAGACGATGTTATAGGCGCCGGTGTCATCCGTATTGTTCGTCAACGTTCGCACGGTTCCATTCACGGCCACCGACACATTGACCGGTACGCCGGCAATGCCCACGCCTCCGGCTGCGGTGAGCAGGCCGCTGAACTTGACAGCTTGCCCGCGGTGATAGGTGGTTGCGGTTGTGGTTGTCTGGTCGGTGGCAATCGTGATGGCTACCGCCGGCGGCAGCGTCGGAGCGGCGCCACTCCCGCTTAGCGCCACGGTAATAGGCGAAGTCGGGGCATCGGTGGCAATCGTCAGCGTGCCGGTGGACGCAATCACGCCCAACGGAGCAAAGATTAAGTCGAAGGACATCGTACCGTTCGGAGACAAAACCACCGGCAACTTTGGCACATTATTCAGCGAGAAGACCTGATTGCTGATGCTGAACGAAAGGATGTTTAGCGGCGTTATTGCCGGGTTGGTCAAGGTGATGCTCTGCTGGGACGACGAGTCCATACTCACATTGCCGAAAGCAATAGTGATGTTCCCGGTAACCGTCGCGGTCGTGGTGGACAGCAGGTAATTGCCCGCCGTGGCGCCGGCCAGACTCAGGCCGGTTACGGTCACGGTCTTCCCCGTGCCTGGGTTGGCATCGGCGAACGTGGCTGTGGCGCCGCTGTAACTGCAAGTAACATCGTCGGAGCCGATGACTACGGTCAACGTGCAAGCGCTGACGGCCCCCGTGGTCGTGCCGTCATAGGCCTTATCGGCCACCGTCACCGTGGGCGTCACCGTTACCGGAGTGATTACCAATATTCCCGAGGCTGATCCCGCCGCATAACCCGTGGCGTTGCAGATCACGCTTTCCGCATAGCTTCCGGCGCTGGTCTCTGGCACCAGACCGCCGCAGGAAGCACCCGCGGGAGTGGTGGACATAATCGTGCATCCGTGCACAGTACCGTCATATGTCACCGTGGGGCAGGACAGCACTACTCCGACGCTCTGTCCCGAATTGATGACGAAGGCGCCGGTGGCCGTGTTTCCGCTGGCATAATCGCTATTGTTGCTGGTAAACGTTCCCACTACGGCATAGGTCGCAGCCGCCGAGGGCAAGGTTGCGCTGCCGTTGTACGTGTAGCTCCACGATCCGGCGACCGTGACGCCGCCGATGCCGGTAGCCGAGCCACCGGGCAAGCATGCTTGCGGACTGCCGTTAGCGGTTACCGCAGTACAGGTCAGCGTCAGGGTCGGGGTGGCGGCCGTGATAACCAGCGTGCCCGTGGCCGTCCCGCCGCTCGCATAGTTCGAATTGGTACTGGTGAACGTACCTGTTTCCGGATAGCTGCCCACATTCGTTTCGCTGCCCGGATTGAAGACAAATGAACCGGTTACCACTGCTCCGCCCACGCCCGTGGCCGTGCCCGTGCACGAGTATGCCGTGCCGTTATAACGACCACCGGCGCAAGTCGCGCCCAGGGCCGGTGTGGCCGGACTGATGATCAGCGTCCCGGCGACTGTGCCGCCACTCACGTAGTTGGGATCGCTGCTCGTATAGGCGCCCGTTAGCGGATAGCTCCCCGCGGCGGTCTCACTCGCCGGACTGAAGCCGAACGAACCGGCTACCGTCACGCCACCAATGCCCGTGGCCGTGCCCGTGCAGGCGTGCGGATTGCCGTCGTACGTGACCGGAGCGCAGCTCAAATTCAGAACCGGCGTGGCCGGGTTGATGACGATGGAACCGGTGCTCGACCAAGAGCTGTGATTGGCATCGCCCGCACAGCTCAGAGCTAACGTGGTGCTGCCCGGGACCGTGGTTACCGAAGCCGAAGTGCAAGTGCCGATTCCACTTGTGATGGTGCAGCTATGAGCATTGCCGTCATACGTAAGCGGGCCGGGGCAGGATACGCTGGGCGACTGATTGACCTTGTCGATGATCAACGTGCCTTGGGCCGTTCCACCGCTCACATAGTTGCTATCGCTGCTGGCGAAAATAACCGTTACCGGGTAGCTCCCCGCCGCGGTTTCGCTGACCGGGTTGAAAGCGAACACTCCGGCTACCGTCGCGCCACCGAGGCCCATGGCCGAGGCCGTGCAAAGGTGCGGATTGCCGTCGTAGGTGACCTCGGGACAGGTCACAGTCAAGGCCGGCGAGGCCGGATTAATGATGATCGTGCCCGTGGCCGCCCAGGCATTGTGGTTGGCATCGCCCGCGCAGCTCAGAGCCAGCGTGGTGCTGCCCGGAACATTGGTGACCAAAGCCGAACTACAGGCGCCGATTCCACCCGTGATAGTGCAGCTATGAGCGGCGCCGTCATAGGTCAACGGGCCAGGGCAGAATACCGAGGGCGACTGATTCGCCGCGGCGATGACCAGGGAACCGGTAGCCGATCCGCTCGCGTAGTTGCTATCGCTGCTGGCAAACAGAGCCGTTACCGGGTAGCTCCCCGCATTGGTTTGACTTGCCGGGCTGACGGAGAACGAACCCGCTACCGTCGCTCCACCGATGCCTGTGGCCGAACCGGTACAGGAATGCGGATTGCCGTCGTAGGTGACCCCGGCACAGGTCAATGCCAGGATCGGCGTGGCCGGGTTAATGGTGATCGAACCAGTGCCCACCCAGATATGGTGATTGGCATCGCCGGTGCAACTCAGGGCAATCGCGCTGCTGCCCGGAACGTTGGTGACGGAAGGCGATATACAGGCGCCGAATCCACCCGTGATAGTGCAGCTATGGGCGGCGCCATCATAAGTCAACGGACCAGGGCAGGATACCGCGGGCGACTGATTCGCCACGGCGATGACCAGTGAACCGCTGGCCGATCCGCCCGCATAGTTGCTATCGCTGCTGGCAAACAGAGCCGTTACCGGGTAGTTCCCCGCATTGGTTTCACTTGCCGGACTGAAGGTGAACGAACCCGCTACCGTCGCTCCACCAATGCCTGTGGCCGAACCGGAACAGGAATGCGGATTGCCATCGTAGGTGACCCCGGCGCAGGTTAAAGCCAGTGCCGGCGTGGCCGGGTTAATGGTGATCGCACCGGTGCTCGACCAGGCATTGTGGTTGGCATCGCCCGCACAGCTCAAGGCCAGCGTGGTGCTGCCCGGAACGTTGGTGACCGAAGGCGAGGTACAGGCGCCGAATCCCCCCGTGATGGTGCAGCTATGGGCATTGCCGTCATAGGTCAGCGGGCCGGGGCAGGATACCGCAGGCGCCTGATTCGCCATGGCGATGAGCAGTGTTCCGCTGGCCGTTCCGCCGCTCACGTAGTTGTTATTGGTACTGGTGAAGGTTCCGGTTTCCGCATAGCTTCCGGCGTTGCTCTCACTTCCCGGAGCGAAGCTGAACGAACCGGCTACCGACGCTCCGCCCACGCCCGTCGCCGCACCGGTGCAGGAGTGCGGATTGCCATCGTAGGGGACCGTGGTACAGGTTACGCCCACGACCGGCGTCGCCGGGACGATAACAATCTGAGATTGGCCGGTAAACGGTTGATGATTGGCATCGCCATTGCAGCCGAACGTCACGATACCACCAGGAACGTTTGTGACCGTCCCTGAACCGCAGCCGCCGATGCCGCTTACACTGCAGCCATAGGCTTGGCCGTTATAGGTCAGCGCCGTGTGCGGGCAGGACACGGACGGGGTTTGCGGCGCCCGGTCAATTTCCAGTGTGTCGCTGGCCGTTCCACCGCTTACATAGTTCGGATCGGTACTGGTGAACGTCCCAGTTTCCGCATAGGTGCCTGCATTGATTTCACTTCCCGGAACAAAACTGAACGAACCCGCAACCGTCGCTCCAGTCACGCCCGTGGCCGAGCCAGTGCAGGTGTGCGGATTGCCGTCGTAGATTACGTCATCGCAGGTTGCGCTCAGGGTGGGAGCGGCCAGGTTGATGACCAGCGTACCGCTAGCCGTTCCGCCAGAGGTGTAATTCGGATTGGTGCTGGTGAACGTTCCCGTAACCGTATAGCTTCCGGCATTGGTTTCGCTTGCCGGGCTAAAGCTCCACGTTCCTGTGACCGTCACTCCGCCCACACCCGTGGCCGTGCCCGAACAAGCATGTGCGTTGCCGTCGTAGGTAACCGCGGGGCAACTCAAGGTCAACGTTGGAGCCACGGCCGTCCCCGTAACGGTGAGTGTTCCCGCGCTAAAGGTAAACGACGCGACGCCCTCCGCCGCCACACTCGACTGGTTGGTCACAACGATGGGATAAGTACCCGCTCCGGCTTCACCCTCAACGGCACAGACCGGCGCCACCGTCCAAGAGGTAATCGGCGGAATCGTCGCGCTGGTGGCAAAGCCGAATGAAGGATCCGCTTGGCCATAAGTTTTCGCATAGCTCAAGCAAGCGACGCTGACCGAATTGGTCCCGTAACCATCCAGCGGCAGGCTCGTAGCGTCCGCCGTAAGAGTTCCGGTTTGTAAACCGATCGCCGTGGGAGCGTACGTCAGCGAATACGTGCAATCGGTCGCGCCATCGGTGCCATTTCCATCCGTGTTGCAGTCGCTGGTAAAGGGACCGCCGAACGGATAGCTGAGCAGACCGACAGGATTAAAGACAGTCAGAGGAGAGGTTGAAATATAACTGTCGCTGACGCCAGTTCCGTGCAAGAGCACGGCATTCGTCAGCGAATGGCCTTCCAGAACCTGAACTTGCGGCGCGGTACCGGCAAAATCCAAACCGCTGGCGGCTTTGAGAATCAGGCTGTCGTTGCCGTCGGCAATGTACAGGTTGCCGTAAGCGTCAATACTTCCCTTCGCGCCTTGGCTGCTCGCGTTGAAACTCGAATTAGGCGCCGGACAGCCATAATAGGTCGTTGTCCCCACACTCCCGGTGCAACCCGTTCCCGTATAGCCGGAACTGTTCCAGATCTCTTCCAGCCAGCCGTTCGTCGCGCCACCGGCAGTGTCGCCGGCATTATAAAACCAGACGTTGCCCGCATTGACGATGTATAAATTGAGGCCGCCCGCCGATACTACGCCGCGCGTGGAGCTTTGCGCACCGCCCGTATAAGCCGGCATCCAAGTACCACCGCTGTACACGCCGCTGACGCCATTTCCCATCAGCGTAGTCACCGCCGTCGTACCATCGATCGGATTCACGCCGTTGTTGGCTATTTGATAAACCGAATAACAGCTCTTTTCCGATACATATAGGTTTCCATTCGAATCGAAGACCAGACCAGTAATGTTATAAGCGGTTATGTTCTTCGAAGCTCCCGCCGGGCTACCCGACGGACAAACTTCCCCGTTGCTCTGCACCGAACAAGTATTGCCGCTGGCGGCGCAATTCAAAATTGTGGTGATGGCGCCAACCGACGGCGTAACCACGCCTCCGACCAACGAGTAGGTGGTAGGGGTAACCCTGCGTATGGCATCGCCGGACTGATCCGCAAAGAACACATTCCCCGCGGTATCCACGGCTACGGCATACGGATTCTTGATTTGTACGGTATTGGGCGAGCCGTCCTGGCTCCAACCGCTGCCACCTTCGCCGGCGACCGGCTCAACTTCGTGCGCGTAATAGTGGTACGGCAAAGGACTATTGGAAAGGCTGACTTTACGGATCTTACTATTGCTGGAATCGGCAATATAAAGGTAGTTGGCATCGATCGCCAGGTCACGGATGCCCTTGAAGTACGTGTAAGGCGCTCCGGTGTTCGGGTCCACAGCGGGGCAGCCATCGCCCGCGGTCACACTCGCAAAGGCAAGACCGGTCACCGCCGGATCCGCGCCGGTCACCGCGCCACTCGTATAGCCGCTACAGGGACTCGGTGAAACCGTCGCGCTCAATCCACCGGCAAACAGGGAGATAATGCCGGTGACCGCATCCACCTTGCGAACATAGGCATAGCTGGCGGCATTGGTATCGGCGATATAGGCGTTGCCCGCGCTGTCGAAAACGACCGCCCAAGGCGTGTACAGGACGGCTTCGGTCGCCAGGCATCCGTCTCCATAAGCGTCCACCGCTGTCTTCCCGTTTCCGCTGGGGCACGCCTGCCCAACGGCATACGGGTTATTGGCGGAGTTTTGATTCGCTGTCCCGGCGAACAGGCTGGTCATGTAGGGAATGGCCCTGGGAGCGGTGACCACCGGAGGAGGCGGCGGTGCATCGATCTTCAGCGCGCCGGCAGCGGTCCCGCCAGAGGCGTAATTCGTATTGATGCTGGTAAAAGTACCGACTACGCTATAACTTCCGGCGTTGGTGGGCGCGGTAGCGCTGGGTCCGTATGTGGTGATGCCGGTACCGGTATAGCTAAAGCTAAACGAGCCCTGTATCCCCGTCTCTCCATTGACCCCATTCGCCGTCCCCGTGCAGCCGTGCGAACTGCCGTCGTAGAGAACTTCCGGGCAACTGAGGGTCAGCACCGGAGTCGCTACACTGACGACCAGGGTGCCTGAGGTAAAGGTGAACGACGTGAAGCCCGTCGCCGCCACACTCGCTTGGTTAGTGACCGCGATAGTATAGCTACCCGATCCTTCTTCCGCCGTTACTCCGCAAATCGGCGCCACTGTCCAGGCGGGAACCACCACATTGGTGGTAAAACCGAAGGCGGGATCCGCTTGCCCATAGACCTTCGCGTAGCTGTTGCAGGTGACGTTTGCCGTCTGCGTTCCGTACCCATCCAGTGGCAGGCTGGTGCCGTTCACCTCTAGACTTCCCGTTTGCAACCCAGCTGCACTGGGGGTATAGGTTAGATTTAATGTGCAGTCTTGGGCGTCGTCTGTCTGATTGATACTGTTGTTGTACTGGGTACAGGCGGAAGTATAGGGACCGCCACTGGGATAGTCGACATCGACCCCTAGCGACCAAAAAGCTGCCGGCGGATTGATGGAAAAGTTGGTCTCACTGGCACTGGTCACTCCGGCGACACTGGGGGCAAGATTGGCGCCGTGAATCAGCGCGGTTTGCGTCCTCGATCCGCTCGTATAGACTTGAGGCGCGGTGCCTTCAAAATCCAACCCGATTGCGGCTTTCAGAATCAGCGCGTCATTGCCGTCGGCGACATACAGGTTGCCGTTCGCGTCGACACTCCCGTGCGCGCCTTGGCTGCCGGCGCTGAATATCGAATACGGCGCGGGACAACCGAAATAAGTCGTCACCGTCGTCGTCCCGACGCTACCGGTGCATCCCGTTCCCGCCGGACTGGAACTATTCCAAAACTGATGAATCCAGCCGTTGGTAGCGCCATTGGCGGTATCGCTAGCGTCATAAAACCAGGCACTGCCGCTATTGATCACGTAAAGATTGCTTCCGCCCGGGGAGACGACGCCCCGCGTGGAGTTTTGCGCTCCGCCGGTATAGGCCTGCATCCACGGACCGCCGGCGTACGAACCGGTGGCGCCATTGCCCATCAGGGTAGTCACCGTCGTGCTGCCGTCAATCGGACTTGTGCCATTGTTCGCGATCTTATAGACGGAATAACACTTATTGTCCGCGACAAAGAGATCGCCCGCCGCATCAAAAACCAGGCCGGTAATGTTGTAGGCTCGGATGTTCCTCGAAGCGCCGGTCCCCGGATTGGCTCCAGAACAAGTATCCCCATTGGTTTGCACCACGCAAGTGCTGCCGCTGGCTGCACAATTCATGACCGTGAGGATGGAGCCAAGCGCCGGTGTCACAACGCCGCCCACGAGTGAATAGGTAGTGGGGGTAACTCTGCGTATGGAGTCGCCGGACTGATCCGCAAAGAAAACATTGCCCGCGGTATCTACGGCTATGGCGTACGGGTTCTTGATTTGCACGGTACTGGGCGAGCCGTCCGCGCTCCACCCGCTGCCGCCCTCGCCGGCGACCGGCTCCACTTCGTGGGCGTAATAGTGATACGGGAGTGGACTATTAGAGAGACCGACTTTACGAATTTTGCTATTGCTGGAATCGTCGATGTAAAGGTAGTTGGCATCGATCGCCAAATCCCGAATGCCTTTAAAATAAGTGTAGCTCACACCGTTCGTGGCATAATTGGGATCTTCCGCGGGGCAACCGTCGCCCTCGGTGACACTGGCGAAAGCTAAGCCACTAACCGCCGGATCCGCACCGGACACTCCGTTGATGCTATAGCTATTGCACGGACTGGGCGAAACCACCCCGCCCAACCCGCCGGCAAACAGAGTGATCACACCGCTAACCGCATCCACCTTGCGCACATAAGAATATCCGGCAGCATTGGTGTCGGCAATATAAGCGTTGCCGGCGCTGTCAAAAACGACAGCCCAAGGCTGGTAGAGGACAGCCTCGGTTGCCAGGCAGCCATCTCCATAAACATCCACCGCCGTCTTTCCGCCTCCGCTGGGGCATGCTTGCCCAACGGTGTACGAGTTATTGGCGGAATTTTGATTCGGTATTCCCGCGAAAAGACTGGTCATGAAGGGAATGGCCCTGGGCGTTTGGGCGAACATCGCCGTCGCGAGCAACCCAACGATAAGCAGAAACAACAGGTTGCGAAGAGCTACCGCCAAAGCGCGCAAGGAATAAGTAGAAGCTTTCATGACGTCCTCCGGGACTGGGAGTCACCGGGGCGCGACCGTGCGCGAAGCACCATAGCACGTTCTTGCTGCCCTGGTGAAACCCTCAATGAATATGTTTTACTGTGTAACTTGGCCCTGAGTTTGAGCGAGACCGGTGAGGCCGGTGAGACGATAAAAGTCTATTTCATTCCGAAAGCGTGTCAACTATTTTCTGCATAAAGCTAAATGATTCACGACTTAGGATATTCCCGTTTTGACACTGAGCTGACAGCGCCCTGGCATGAGATCACTTACCACAGAGGTTCCCGTCCGCATTAGCGAGTCCATAGTACGGGAAACTGTAGTGAGAAATGGAAGGCAGAGGACGCTAAGGGCGCAGAGGAAAATAGATTAGCAATCATGGAAGTATCTAAAATGTCCTTTTCACCTTCTTCCTTTGAATCCTCAGCATCCATTGCGTCCTCTGCGTTCGAAGTTTCCGGACAGTCATGGAGTGATTCCTCGCTTCTCAGGCAATCACCCGTTTAGGGTGTCGTCCATCGAGAGGACGCCACTAACGCGAACGGCGCAACCCCGCTGGGCGGGACCGCGCCGTTTCTGTCACTCACTACAAACGCTGGCTATTATTCGCCTGTTCCACTGAGCGAAACACTCACTGGCGAACTTGCGGAATTATTGTTAATGGTCACGCTGGCGGTCCTGACACCCTTGGCCGTGGGATGAAACTTCACGCGAATGTTGCAGTTCGCTCCCGGGATTAGGCTGGTCGTGGCCGCCGTCGTACATGTGCCAGCTTGGTCGCTCAGGTCGAAGTCTCCCGAGCTAAGAACCACTTTCGATATAACTACAGGCTGGAAGCCTGTGCTCTTGATCGTGATGTACTGGGTTGTCGCTGTCGCGCCTACCGTGGTCGCCGAAAAGGTGAGCGTGGCGGCGCTCAGCGAAAGCTGGGCTCCCGTAACCGCCGTTCCGCTCAGCAAAACCTGCTGCGGAGATCCCGTAACGTTGTCGTTGATATACAGGATGGCCGACCGGCTACCGATGGCAGTGGGGGCAAAGACTATCCGCAGGTTGCACTCCGCGTGATAGGCCAAAACAGCGCCGGTGGTGGCGCAAGTGCCGGCCTGGTTCGTCACCAGGAAGTCCCCGGGGTTCGCGCCGCCAACCGTCACGCTACTCACCTGAAGCGAGGCCGCTCCCGTACTGGTGATCAGCACATACTGCGCCGGCGAAGACTGCCCCATCATGATGGGATTGGGGAATGTCAACGAAGTAGTGCTAAGCGTAGCTGCCGCCGGAACGTTGATTACCAGAGTGCTCGAACCCGTGCCGTTGCCGTAGTTCGGATCACTGCTGGTAAAGGTTACCGCTTCCGGATAGCTGCCAATCACGCTCTCGCCCCCCGGAGCAAAGCCGAACGTGCCGTTGACCGTAGCACCGCCCACCCCCGTAGCCGTCGCCGTGCAGGAATGCACCGTGCCGTCATATGCCGCCGTCGGGCACGTTACCGTTACCGCCGGAGTGGCTGGGTTGATAGTGATCGCACCGATGCTTGACCATGCATAGTGATTGTTATCGCCCGCACAGCTCAGGCTCAGGCCGATGCTGCCAGGAGCATTCGTCACGGACGCCGAAGTGCAAGCGCCAAAGCCACCTGTGATCACGCAGCTATGGGCATTGCCGTCGTAGGTCAGCGGACCGGAACAGGTCACATTAGGGGACTGGGCAACAACGTCAATCGTCAGCGTACCGGCAACCGTCCCCCCGCTTGAGTAGTTGGGATCAAGGCTGGTGAAGGTACAGGTCACAGGATAACTTCCGGCATTTGTCTCGCTTGCCGGAGCGCAACTGAAGGTGCCGTTCGCCAAGCCGCCCCATGGCGACGCTGAATCGGGGCTGCAGGCATGCGCCTGGCCATCGTAAGCGACTTCAGTGCAATACAGGTATAAATACGGCTCCATTGGGTCAATGTCGGCGGTAGTAGTGGCCGTCGTATTCAACAAAGTGTAATTACCGGGCACCGACGCGACCAACGTAATGCCCGTCACCGTCACCGGGAGATTTGTTCCCACGCCGTATTGACTGAACGAGGCCGCCGTCATCGCACAGCTTACGTTGTTCACGCTCGGCGTAAGGGTGCAGACGCAATAGGCGAGGGGCTCAATCATGGTTTCGTCATAGGTCTTGGCGCCGCAACTGACGCTTGCGGTTAGCGGAGGCGAGGCAATCGTTCCGTAGCCGTCCAGGGACAGGTTGGTACTGTTCGCGTTCAACGCGCCGGTCTGCGGACCGACCGTCGTGGGGGTATACGTCAGCGAATACGTGCAGTCGGTAGCTCCGTCCGGGTCAACTCCGGAAGCGAGACAGTCGCTGGTAAAAGGGCCGCCTAATGGATAGCTGAGCAATCCGGTAAGGCTGAAAGGAGGCGCAGTGGTTACGTTGCTATCGCTTAAGCCGTCTCCGTGAATCAACACCGTCTGCGTCCCCGCCCCACTCGTCGCTGACTGAGGCGCAGTGCCTACGAAATCCAAACCGGTGGCGGCTTTCAGTACCAGATTGTCGCCGCCGTCGGCGATGTACAGATTCCCGTAGGCATCCACACTACCTTTTCCTCCGTTGGTGCCGCCGGTAAAAGCGGAATAGGGAGCGGGACATCCGAAATAACTGGTCGCCGGCGAATTCACACTGCCCGTGCAACCAACGCCCACCGGGGAAGCGCTGTTCCAAAACTCATGAATCCAACCGTTGGTGGCGCCATTGGCGGTATCCCCGGCATCATAGAACCAGGCATTGGTCCCATTAATCACGTACATATTGTTGCCGCCCGCGGAAACCACCGATCGCGCGCTGCTTTGCGGAACCCCGGTGGGCGCAAAGGCCGGTATCCATCCCCCAGCGTTGTTCGTGCCGGTCACGCCCGTACCCACCAGGGTGGTCACCGCGGTGGTGCCATCAATCTGTCCCAAGCTATTGGCCGCAATCTTGTATACCGAATAACAGTGCTGTGCGGCATAGTACAAGTTGCCGCTCGCATCGAAGGCCATCCCGGTTACGGAATAGGTCTTGATATTTTTCGAAGCGCCAGCCGGGCTGCCCGACGGACAAATGGCGCCGCTGGCGGGCTGCGTACAGGTGCTTCCACTCCCGGCGCAATTCAAAACCGTAGTTATGTTTCCAGGCGTGGTATATCCGCCGGCAGAGTAGACAGTCGGGGTAACACGACGTATGGAATTCCCCGATTGGTCTCCAAAGTAGACATTTCCCTCCTTATCCACAGCCACGGAATAAGGATTCTTGATTTGCACCGTATTGACCGGGCCGTCCGGTGTCCAACCGCTGCCGCTATAGCCGGCGACTGGCTCGACTTCGTGGGCGTAATAGTGGTAAGGAAGCGGGCTGCTGGAAAGACTGACTTTGCGAATCTTACTATTGCTGGAATCGTCGATGTACAGATAGTTGGCATCAATCGCCAAGTCGCGAATGCCCTTGAAATAGCTGTAGGAGGCGCCCGTAATCGGATCCTCCGCGGGGCAACCATCGCCGGCCGTGAAACTGGCATAGACCAGGGACGCCACCGCCGGGTCAGGGCCAAAATTATTTGTGGTGGGGTCGTAGTAAAGGCCACAGGGTCCTTCCCCGTAATAGCCTCCCGTGGTCGTCCCGCTCAACCCCCCGGCAAATAGGCTGATGACGCCGCTAATGGCATCGACTTTTTGCACAAAAGAGAAGCCGGCGGGGTCGTAGTTGGCAATATAGGCATTGCCGCCGCTATCGAAAACGACCGCGTAAGTCTCGTACATTACCGATTCGGTCGCCAGACAGCCATCTCCGTATTTATCCAAGGCGATCTTGCCGCCACCGCTCGGACAAGGGGTTCCCGGGATATAGGGAGTATTGGCGCTGCTTTCGTTCGGAATTCCCGCGAACAGGCTCGTCATGTAAGGAATGGCTTTGGCGGTTAGCGTCACCACTGGAACGGCGGCAGTGATGATCAACGTACCGCTGGCGGTGCCTCCGCTAGCATAGTCAGAATCGCTGCTGCTGAAGGCGCCGGTGACCGGGTAGCTGCCCACCGCGGTTTCGCTGGCCGGGCTGAAAGTCCAGGTACCGGCTACCGTCACGCCGCCCACGCCCGTCGCCGAACCGGCGCAGGTGTGTGCGTTGCCGTCATAGGTGACTTTCGGACAGCTCATCACCACCGCCGGCGGGGCTGGAGTGATGGCCGCGTTAGTGGTGGCCGTGGTGGAAGCCAACTGGTAGCTGCTCGCCGCCGAACCACTGAGGTAAATTGCCGTGGCGGTCACTTGGACGCCGGCACCGGCGTTGGTCGAGGCAAAAGTCGCCGCCCCGGCGGCACAGGTCACGTTGTTTTCCGCTGGCGTTAGCGTACAGGTGACATTGGCGATGGGCTCGTTGGCGGTTCCATCATAGACTTTACTGGCGGCGGTCACTTTGGGGGCAAGCCAGGTCTCTGGTCCTGTCCCCGTTCCTGTGGCTTGAACCGTAAAGGACGGGAACGTGGGCGCCACGGGCACAACCTCCCCGTTGGCGCCGCCAGCCGCCGCGATACCGGTGGTGGCGTCGGCCGGAAGATAGTACGGATCTCCCGAATACGTTGCCGTGTACACGTGAGTTCCGGCGCTGACGGTGGGCAGAGTGATGGTGTTCACGCTGCGTTGCGAGGAACACAGCGAGGTGGCGTTGCGACACAAGTAGCTGACGGCCGGTGGCAGCACCGTCTGGCTGACAATCTGCGTCCCGTTGTCGTAAATGGTAATGGTACCGGTGGGCGCGGGAGCGACATACCCGGGAGAGGCGGTCCAACTGGAAGGCACCGCCGGCTGCACGATGGCCGTCAGCGTCAGCGGGCCACCGGGGCTGATATTCGTGGCCGACCCAAACAATTCTCCCGCCAGATAAGTAAACTTTCTACTGCAATCGTAGGCGGGATTGCTGTTGCCTCCAGTGTTATCGACCACGTTCATGCCATAGGTTCCGTTGTATCCATCCAGCACAGCATTCAGACTCACCGGATCCGGACCGAGGGTCAAATTGGCGTCATCTACTCCATACTCCGTTGGACTATTGCCCCCATTTCCCAGCGCGAACTGGTTGGCCAGATAATTACTGGAACTGAACACCACATTGTCCAGATTCATGATGAGCGGATAGTCGAACCCATTCGCGGTATAGCCGCGCAACGTCGAAGCCCCGTTGTGCGCGGTTTGGTCCGCATTGACGACATTCACGTTCTGCAAGGTAATTCCCTGGAAGATAGGGACATAGGGGCCACCCACTTCCTGGCCATAATACGGGTCAAAAATGAAGAGATGTCCGCCGTTCTCAATGCAGATCCCGTTATACAGAACGTCATTGACCGTTCCGCCCTCGTTATCGGCGGACTTGATGCGCAAGGAGTTCTTGGAGTTGCTGCCGAAGGCGCCGTTGTTGTCTATCGCCACGTCGGTGACCAGCATGTTGGTCAGCCCGGCATTGGTCTCGCTGCCGACCGAGACGCCGTGACCGGCATAAAGATGGTTGTGCGCAATCGTGATATTCGAAACCGGCGCCACCCCGGCCTTGATGGCGATATGATCGTCGCCATCGCTGATGAAGGAGTTGGCAATCGTAACGTTATAGGAACCGGAAGGATCGATGCCGTCGGTGTTGGCCGTGTCCGCGGGAGTAGTGACCTTCACGTCGTAGGCAAGAAAGTTGTTTCCCACCCCGTACACGTGCATCTTCCCCCCATTTTGCAGGGTAATCTTATACAGCGTGAAGTAGTCCGACGATAAATACGGATTATCGGCCATTTGGATGAGCCGCGCGCCGTAGCCCGCGGACCCCTGGCCATCGATGATTCCATAACCCATGATGCCCCAGTAGCCCATGGCGCCACCGGTGTACGGAGTGGAATTTGCGCCTATTGTAATCACGCCTTCCCCATATGACTGCGTGGTAGACACGAAAACCGTCACTCCGACATCCACAATCAAAGTCACGCCCGGCTGCAACGTGATCGGCCCAATCACAAACGCGTTATCGCTGCCATGGACGGCCAGTTCCAGGCCGACCGCCGGCGCGCCCGGAGCCGGCTGGCAAGCGTTAATCGCATTCTGTAAGCGGATATCCGGTACTTCCGTTATGCTGCCGGCAAGCTGATTGGCGTACAACACACCGGCTGGCTCACCATTCGAGCCCACGACCTGAGTGCAAAGAGAGGGAAAGGAGGGTTCCGTTATCGCGGGGTTCAACCCTGGCCATCGGCTATCGCCCGTGGCTTGCGAAAAAGCCGCGGAAGCAGTGAAGCAAACTAAAAACGACACAACCACGGCGGCGAACCATACCGGTCCCGCGGACTGCCTTCGGATCAGTCGATGTCCCATCATATAAGTTCCTTTCTCAATGCAAGTGCGGGAATGCAACTGTCGCAGGGCGATCTAGTCCCCCGCGATAGCTTTTACGAATAGATACAAGATTTATAAGGGGCCCGGACAACCATCAGCCGCCGAAGACATAACCCGGGGCGGTGACCCACACTTAAGATATTACTGCCAACTCTGAACCGGCCAATTTTGGCGTGTCCTGATCGGCTTGTCAATCTGATTTCTTGGATCTCGGAAAAAGGCAGGGGTGCGCGGGATTCCGTCGCACCCCTTTAGGGTAGTAATTACTGGCCCGTTCCATTCAGCGTAACGGTCAGGGGCGAGGTGGCGGTGTTGTTGTTAATCACCACGGTGGCGCTGCGGTTGCCCGTAGCCGTGGGATGGAATTTCACGCGGATGTTGCAACTCGCTCCCGGAACCAGACTCGTCGTTGCCGCCGTGGTGCAGGTGCCGGCTTGGTCGCTCAGATCAAAGTCGCCAGAGCTGAGAACCACCTGGGAGATGACGAGCGGTTGGTATCCCGTACTCTTGAGGGTGAGGTATTGGGTCGCCGCGGTGGCGCCTACCGTAGTCGCCGGGAAGGTTAGCGTGGTGGCACTGAGCGACAGTTGCGCGCCCGTCACCGCCGTTCCGCTTACCAACACCTGCTGCGGAGATCCCGTCACGTTGTCGTTGATGTACAGGATGGCCGACCGGCTACCGAGGGCAGTGGGAGCGAATATAACCCGCAGGTTGCACTTCGCGTTGTAAGCCAAGGTGGCTCCGGTCGTACAAGTGCCGGCTTGGTTGGTCACCAGGAAGTCTCCCGGGTTCGCGCCGCCCACGGTCACGCTACTCACCTGCAGCGAGGCCGATCCGGTGCTGGTGATCAACACATACTGTGCCGGCGCTGACTGGCCAACCATGATCGGGTTGGCGAAGGTCACCGCCGCGGCACTGAGGGCGAGCATCGGGGTACCCGATGAGCCCGCGTTAATAACCAGCGTGCCCGAAGCGGAACCATTGGTGTAGTTCGAGTTGCCGCTGGTAAAGGTTGCGCTCTCCGCATAGCTACCGACCGCCGTCTCGCTTCCCGGCAGGAAAGTAAACGAACCGCTGACAGCCACTCCGCCGATGCCTGTCGCCGTCGCCGTGCAGGAATGGGCGTTGCCGTCAAAGGTTACCGTGGGACAGGCTACCGTGATCGCCGGAACAGCCGCATCGATCTTCAGCGTGCCGCTGCCGGAGCTCGGAGTATAGTTCGTGTTCGCCGGCGTGCAAGTCACCGACTCAGTGTAGCTGCCGGCGTTGGTTTGCGGCACCAGTCCGGTGCAACTTCCCACCGGAATCACCGCGGCCGTGCAACTCTGCGCCGCTCCGTTATAAGGGACTTCGTTGCAAGTCACGGTCGTAACAGAAGCCGCCGGGCTGATGACCAGAGTGCCGGTAGCTGTACCCGCCTGATAGCCGCTCTCGTTGCAGGTTACGCTCTCCGGATAATTTCCCGCATTGGTTCCCGATACCAGACCCGTGCAGGTAGCCGCCGCCGGATTCGGCGTGGCCGTGCAGCCGTGGGCGCTACCATCATAGGTCACCGCCGGACAAGACAGAGTTACCTGAATCACCGGCTCCGCGCCGATTACGAACGAGGCAGTCGCCGTCCCCCCGCTCACGTAATTCGTGCTGGACGGAGTGAACGTCCCAACCACCGTGTAGGTGCCAGGAGCGGAAGGCGCCGTCGCACTACCGTTGTAGGTGTAGCTCCACGAACCACCGACGCCCGCGCCACCGATCCCGGTAGCCGAGCCGCCCGGTGAGCAGCCTTGCGGATTGCCATTCGCGCTCACCGTGTTGCAAGCCAAGCTCAGGTTCGGCATAACCGCATCGATCTTCAACGCACCGGTGACGGTTCCGCCGCTCAGGTAGTTCGAATTGCCGCTGGCAAAGGTCCCCGTTACCGCATAGCTCCCGGCATTGGTTTCGCTTGCCGGGTTGAAGCTGAACGAACCGGCTACCGCTACCGCACCCACGCCCGTTGCCGAACCGGTGCAGGAATGAGCGTTGCCGTCGTAGGTGACCTCCGTGCAGGTCATCGCCAGAACCGGAATCGCCGGATTGATCGTGATGGAACCGTTGGCCGACCATGGGTTGTGATTGTTATCGCCCGCACAAGTTAACGCCAGAGTCGAACTGCCGGGAACATTGGTTGTTACCGCCGACGTGCACAGACCAAAACCGCCCGTAATCGCGCAGCTATGAGCATTGCCGTCATAAGTCACCGGAGCCGGACAGGATACGCTGGGCGACTGGTTGGCCATATCGATGGTCAGCGCGCCGTTGGCCGTCCCACCGCTCACGTAGTTCGGGTTGCCACTGGTGAACGTGCCCGTCACCGCATAGCTGCCGGCATTGATTTCGCTCGCCGGATTAAAGCTGAACGAACCGGACACCGCCGCTCCGCCCACGCCTGTGGCCGAACCGCTACAGAAGTGCGGGTTGCCGTCGTAGGCGACCTCCGTACACGTCAGCATTAGGGTCGGGGTCGCGGCGTTAATCGTGATCGCGCCGGTAGCCGACCACGGATTGTGGTTGCTATCCCCAGCACAGCCTAAAGCCAGCGTTGTGCTGCCCGGAACATTGGTCACCGCAGCCGCGGTGCAAGCGCCAAAGCCACCCGTGATCGCGCAGCTATGGGCATTGCCGTCATAAGTCAGCGGAGCGGGACAGGATACGGCCGGCGACTGGCTGGCCATGTCGATAGTCAGGGTTCCCATGGCCGTCCCACCGCTCACGTAGTTCGAGTTGCCGCTGGTGAACGCGCCCGTCACCGCGTAGCTGCCGGCATTGGTCTCGTTCGCCGGGCTGAAGCTGAACGAACCCGCCACCGTCGCTCCGCCAATCCCTGTCACCGAGCCGGTGCAGGAATGCGCATTGCCGTCGTAGGGGACTTCCGTGCAGGCCAAGGTCAGAACGGGGGTGGCTGGGGTTATCACCAGCGAACCGCCAATCGTCCCTCCACTCGCGTAGTTGGGGTCACTGCTGGTGAACGTGCAGCTTACAGGGTAAGTACCGGCGTTGGTCTCGCTGGCCGGGACGCAGCTGAATGTGCCGTTTACCGTCCCCGCTTGCGCGAGTTGGACCAGCATATGGAGTTGCGAACTTTGCGATCCAGCACCGGCAACGCCCGTGGCAGTCGCCGTGCAGGAATGCGGGTTCCCGTCATAAGTAATACTCGGACAGGAAATGGCAAGTGACGGCGTCGCCTGCGTAATGATCAAGGTGCCGGCGGCTGTTCCGCCGCTGACATAATTAGGATCGTTGCTGGTGAACGTACCCGTCTCCGGATAGCTCCCCGCATTGATTTCACTTCCCGGGCTGAAGGCGAACGTGCCATTGACCGCCGCTCCGTTCACGCCTGTGGACGCACCCGCGCAAGCGTACGCACTCCCGTTGTATGCGCCTCCGGTGCAGGTCACGCTCAACACCGGCGTAACCTGAGTGATCGTCAGCGTGCCCGTGGCGGCGCCGCCGCTCACATAGTTCGAGTTGCCACTGGTGAACGTACCCGTAATCGCATAGCTGCCGGCATTGGTTTCGCTCGCCGGATTGAGGCTGAACGTACCCGCAACCGTCGCTCCGCCCACTCCGGATGCCGTCCCCGTACAGGAGTGAGCATTGCCGTCGTAGGGAACTTGCGTGCAGGTCAGATTTAACGCGGGCGTGGCTTGACCGACGCTCAGCGCCGCATCCGTTCCCGTGGAAGCCCCAAAAGTACTATCGCCGCTATAGCTGGCGGTAACCGTATGGGTGCCGTAATTCAGGGAGGAGATCGCAGCGGAAGTGGCCACGCCGCTCACCAAGGTCACGGCCGAACCCAACGGCGTTCCGTCCACCACAAATGTCACCGTGCCCGTCGGCGTGCCCGTGCCACTGGTGGGCGCCACGTTCGCGGTAAAGGTAATCGGCTGTCCATAAACCGGATTGGCCGGCGAGGGGCTGAGGGCCGTCGTACTCGCGGTTCCCCCTCCAGCCTGAAGCGTAAACGAAGGGAATGTCGGCGGCACCGGGAGTTCTCCGCCCGACGCGCCGCCTACCCCGGTAATACCTGAACCAAGCGTGGAAGGCAGGTAGTAACTGTCTCCGGAATACGCAGCCGTGTAGACGTGCGTTCCGCCACCTATCCCCGTGATCGCAATCTTCGTAACGCTGCGAACCGAAGAACATTTGGAGGTAACGCCAGAACCCAGGCACGAATACGTGACGGCGGGCGGCGTTACGGTTTGGCTGGCAATCTGTGCCCCATTGTCATAGATCGTGATGGCGCCGGTGGGCGCCGGAGCCACATAGGCAGGCTTGGCTTTCCAGCTCGAAGCGGGAATCGGCTGCACGATCGCGGTCAGGTTGATCGAACCGCCGGGCGTTACCGAGCTGGCCGAGCCGAACAGTTCTCCCGCCAGATACGTGTACTTGCTCGTGCAGTCATAAGGAGCATTGCTGTTACCGCCCGTGTTATCGGCGATCGTAATGCTGTCGATGCCGTTGTACGGATCCAGCACGGTGTTCAGAGTCACCGGATCCGGTCCCAGGGTCAGGGTCGCGTTACGAACTCCCGCATTGTTGCCTACCGTCGGGTTGGCAACCGCGGGGAACTCATTGGCAAAATCGGTAGCCGTGTATCCGTCAAAAACGACGTTGTCCATCGCCACCGTGAGCGTATAGTCAACGCTGCTCTTCAGATAGCCTTGCAGCGTCGAAGCCCCGTTGTGTCCGGTAGCATCTGAGTTCAGCACATGCACATTCTGCAGGGTAATGTCGTGAAAATTAGGATATTTGGTGCCGGTCGAAGAGCTGTAGTACGGATCAAAAATGAAAATATGCCCGCCGTTCTGGATACAGACGCCGTCATACAGGATATTCTTGACCTCGCCGCCCCGGCTGGAGTCCGATTTGATGCGCAGAGCATTCTTGGAATTGCTGCCGAAAATTCCATTGTTATCGAAGGCCACGTCCGTCACCAGCATGTTCTGCATGCCGTCGGTCGTATAGCTGCCGATGGAGATGCCATGGCCGGCAAAAAGGTGATTGTGGGCAATCGTCACATTGGGGATGTTCGCGCTTTCCGCATTAAAGGCGATGTGATCGTCGCCATCGCTGATGAAGGAATTGACGATGGTAATGTTGCTGGAACCGGTCGGGTCAATGCCGTCGGTATTCGCCGAGTCCGCCGCCGTGCTGAGTTTGATGTCATAGACGAGAAGGTCATTGCTCGCACCAATTACGTGCATCATCCCCGCATTTTGCAGCGTGATTTTATACAGCGTAAAGTAGTCGGCGGAGCTGGAGGAACCGCTGCCCAACTGGATCAGACGCGGACCTGAGCCTCCCCACCCCCAGTTACTGCCCTGCCCGTCAATGATTCCGTAGCCCATGATGCCCCAATAGCCCATGGCGCCACCGTTGTACTGGGTGACCGTGGAACCCGTGTTCGGACCCGGCGTAATGAGGGCCGTGCTGCCGTTGGCCGTGGAGCCGAAGACAATTACGTCAACGTCCACAATCAGCGTCACGCCCGGTTGCAGGGTGATCGGCGCGATCACAAAGGCGTTGTAAGTTCCCGAGGATTTCAATTCCAGGCCCACCGCCGGCGCGCCCTGGGCCGGCTGGCACTTATTGATCGCGTTCTGTATGCGCGTGTCGGTGGTGGTAGTCAAACTGCCGGCCGTTTGATTGGCATATAAGACGCCGGCCGGTTCCCCATTCGTGCCCACTACCTGGGTGCATAGAGAAGGAAAGGATGGCTCCGGCACGGTGGGATTCAATCCCGGCCAGCGGCTGTCTCCCGTGACCTGAGTGAACGCCAAAGTGGCGGTAAAGCTAACTGTGAGCAGAAATAAAACTACGCCCCCGAAGGACACAAATCCCCGAGACTGCTGTTTCATCAGTCGAAGCCCCTTCATATATGACCCTTTCTCATGCGAATCACGAGGGCGCATACCCCCGTTCCGGCCATCGCGGTACTCGCAATGCCGGCTTGAATGGATAACCAGACTACTGTTTATGACCTGGAAATGATTAGCCGCCGAATCCACCACCATCACCAGGAATGGCCGCCTGAGACGCGTCCACCCTATGAACTCGGAGCTGGCTAATTCTGGCTTGACTCCAGCAACTTGTCAATCAGATTTCGGTCCAGAGGAGGCCTGAAACAGTGACAAAATTTGGCAAGGTTGCCGACACCGTGAAGCAGTTGGCGCTCGTCTCAAATTAAGATTGAACGACTCCCTGGGTGCGCGGGCTTCCAGCCCGCTTTCCGGCAGGGCTGGAGGCGATAGTTTGTGTTCCCTTTCTGCCGGCCTGTCGGCCGTCAGAAAGAACCGGGCACTACATTGATGGTCGTAGGGAAGAAGTAATTGCGATACCTCTGCCGATGAAGATCAGGTGAAGCCCCAGCAACTCGGACTGAGGTTTGCACAATCTACCATTACTGCGAGGTACGATGCCGATCGAGTTCCGGCGCGAGTCCGTCGTATCACAGTTCCGGTCACCTGACGGAACCCAAGTGGTGCAACGCCGCGCCGAGGTGCGTTTCGACCCTCTTCTGGGCACATCCGCCCGCATTGCCGAGGGCGTGAAGCTGCAAACCGCCGACCCGATTTCGTTGGAGCAGTTCCAACGGCCGGACCCGGGCTGCCCTTTCTGTCCGGAACGAGTCGAGCAGGTGACGCCGCAAATCTTACCGGACATTTGCCGGGAGGGCCGCATTCGAGTCGGGCAGACAATCCTGTTTCCGAACTTCGTGCCTTATTCGCAGTATGCGTCGGTGGCGGTTTTCTCGCCCCGCCACTGGCTGGCCCTGACCGACTTCACGCCTGCTCTCATTCGCGATAACTTGACGGCGGCGATCCAATATATTCGCGCCATCTACGCCTTCGACATTGGCAGTGCGCAGTGTGCCTACAACATCAACTATCTCTATCCCTCCGGCGGCTCGTTGCCCCATCCCCACAGCCAAATTTATCTCGACCCACATCCAACCACGATGATGCGCCTTCAGCAACAAGCCGGCGAAGCGTATATGACGGCACACGGACGCTGTTTCTGGGAGGAACTGTCCGAGCAGGAAACCGCCCAAGAGACTCGCCTGGTGGCCCGACTGGGAAGGATCATGTGGCTGACCCCGTTTGCGCCGCTGGGTTTCAATGAAGTGCGCGCCCTGGCGACTGGTCGCGAGACGTTGTTCGACCTTGACGAGGCCGACATCGCGAACTTCGCCGCCGGTATCAGCCGCGTGCTCGCCTGGTACGCTTCCATCGGCTACAACAGCTTCAATCTGGTGCTTTACTCCGGACCACTCGGTGGCAGCCGCGGTTATCGAGTCAACCTCACGATGATTACGCGTACTGCGCTTCTACCGTTCTACCGGAGCGATTCTATGTACTTGGAACGCCTGCATTGGGAAGCCGCGGTCGATCGCTACCCGGAAGAAGTAGCGGAGCAACTGCGCGTGCACATGCGGCGTGCCTGAGATTCCAATCCCATTGACATCAATCCGCATCTTGGTATAACTAAGTCGAAAGACCATCGGTGAAGGAGTTCACCGTTAACCGCTGTCCCCTTCTATAGCCGGGACAGATGATGACTCCTGACAGGTTGATAAGCCGCGTTGAAACCGATTTCCACGCGCCCAGAATAAGTTCCGCCCTCCGCTTCCCAGTGCGGAAAATACCCGCGAGTTCTCTCGGTAAGCGCCATGGAAAGGCTCATCGTACGAGCGGGAGATCATAGCGCATGGCATAGCGTGTGTCCAAACCTGACTCAATAACAACATTGATCTCCACCACAGAGGGCCCGCAGGCGGGGGCGCCTGCGCTACGTTTGCTGCGCTGATGGTCGGTCGAAATCTTTCGGGCCTCCGTTGCAAGAAGCCAGGAAATTGAGGAAGAGTCCCGGTGGACGCGATGGTGGAGATCGCGTAAACGCTCATCCAGTACTCGCCCCATGCCCTCCACTTCCGGAGCAGCGTTCCGCTTCGGTTATGTCCGAATGGTCGGCACTCTTGGGATGAACGGGGCTGTCGCATCCTTCCGTAAACTGATGTCCTCTTTATGAATGAGAATTTCGCCGCAATCATCCTCGGTGATACTGGGCAAGTCGGTGGTGCAGCGGTCGCGGAGCTGCTAGCAATTCCGGAATGCCGAGAAGTGGTGATGGTCACCAGAAGGCTGATTGCGGCGCGATCGCGGGTGCGCAACGTCGTTCTTCTAACGCTTACGCTTGTCGCTGTGATGGCCGCCGAAAGAACCGCCTGAATGCTTGCCGCCACTGAAGCCCCTGGGCGCCTTGGGAGGCTTTGGAGCGTGGTAGGAACTCCCTCCATGACCACCGCCAAAAAGATGGAAGCCCCCGGAGCTTTCGGGTTTGGGCGCCTTCACGGCAAAGGTGCGGCCCGCTGAAGCAGAGCTTCGCCGGTTCTCGTAATAGGACGGCCCGCTCGAGTCACCGCGCGACTGGCGGTATGCCGGGGCGCTCCAATTTTGCCGGGGACCGGCATACGGAGTTGAGGGTCTCGCGGCCCGCGCCTGCTGCAAACCGCCATAATTCTCCGGCCGGGAGTAGTACTGTGGCCGTGCCGGCATGGTTGCCTGGGCCTGCCCACGCTCCCTGGCGTAAGGAACTGCCGGGCGGCCGCGGTCTCCTGCCCACGCGCGTGCCGAGGGCTCGGTCAGGTGGTTTTCATAGGGGCGGTTCCTAGCGTAGTTTTCCCCTTGACGGCGACCATAGCGGTCGAGGCCTGAGGCGGCCGCCCCACTCGCTGGCTGGTTAAAGCTCTCCTGCGAGCGGTAGGAGCCGGTTGTCGGGCGTGTCCCGTATCCTTCTCGCTGCCCGTAGTTGTACGAGCCTCCGCCCGGGGAGTTCCAGTGAGCGACCGATGTGCTCTGCGAATAGTAGTTGGAGTCATGGAAAAGGACGGCTGATCCGAGCCAGTCCAGCGCCCATCCCAGCCAGCCAAAGCTCGTGCCCATGAAAGCACGCATTCCAATGCCCAGGCCAAACCGTATCGGCGCCGAGCCCATAAATGATTCGATGGCGCCCAGCAGGGAAAACCCGGGATACGGAGCGACCGGCTGCCCATAGACATACCAGGGGTTATAGGCGGGTACGTACACCATCTGAGGATTTGCCGGGGCCAGTTGAATGTAGCCTTGGTTGGCGGTGACCTCTTCCTGCGGGGTGCTTTGCAGGGTTCCGGCATTCTGGGCGCGTCGCCGCATCGTCTGGATGGTTGCGAGAACATCCTGGGTCTGGTTGTAGTAAGCGTTGCCGAGGTCGGTAGTCCAATTCAGGTTGCGGTCCATCATGGCCAGCACCTGCGGGAATGCGGTAAGCGCTTGGATGCTTGGATCCCACGCCGTCTGGGCGTCAGCTCCCGCGGCGATTTGTTCAGCCGGGGCGGAGCCCTGGGCGCGTAGCCACTGATCGGCGGCGCTAACCTGCGCTGGGTAAGTGGCCGCGGCCAGAATCTGGGCGATCAGCGTATCGGGATAGAGCGCAATGGGGGCAACCATCTCTTCCATCTGCTCCGGGGTGAACGCCTGACCCACCTGCTGCCCCGTCTGCTGGCTCCCGCCGTAGGCCTGATCTGTAGCCTGGCTGGAATACTGACCGGAGTACTGACCCGAATACTGACCTTGCCCGGCGTAAGATCGTCCGAAGTAGGGCTGCGCGGAGCCTGCCTGCTGCCGGCCGCCGTAGGGGTTGGATTGAGCGTACGGGTTGACCGGGTAAGAATAGTTTTGTGCCCAGGCCACTTGGGTCAATAAGCCGGCTGGACTCGGCAGAAGCAGCAGCAAAGCCGTCAACGCCGCAATCGCTCGCCGCATGGTCTGGCGCAAAGCTGGAGTGGAATCAGGGTCGGAGAACGCGCCGAGATGCCAGCGAAACAGTCGACTCCGGCAAAAGGTGTGACTCGGCCAACTATTGCAGGCTAAGAACTTCATACTTCCTCCCCCCGGCACCAATAAGGCCGCTACCGGGTGGTTTCTGGGGCCCATCCGCCGACGGAGGGGAGAGGCGGAGTGCAAACGAGGCCTCGATCCTCTCTTCTCTTCTCTTCACTTCGGCCCGCCCGGCACCTCGAACACCGCGCCAAACCGGAGGGTAGATACCAAAGCAAACCCGGTTTCGCAGTGTAAGTTGCGCCGGAGGCCCCGGTTTTCCTGTGTAGCGCAGGCGCCCCCGCCTGCGGGCCCTGTCGCCCTTTCACATACACCCAGGGCCATCCGCGTAAACCAGCGTGCCGTGCATTGTCCAGAATGTACTCGACTGCGTGAGTGAACTCCGCCTCATCGCGAATCAAGTGATCGTAGGATTCGCAATAGCGCGTGGCATAGCGTGTGTCCAAACCTGACTCAATCACAACGTTGATCTACCACCACACAGGGCCCGCAGGCGGGGGCGCCTGCGCTACGTTTGCCGCGCTGATAGTCCGTCAAAATCTTTTGGGCTTCCGTTGCAAGAAGCCAGGAAATTGAGCAAGGGGCCCGGTGGACGGGATGGTGGAGATCGCGTAAACGCTCATCCAGTACTCGCCCCACTTCTCGCCAACGAACGATTTCCGGCCGGATGGGCGTTTGAACCAGCACTAAATCTGCAATTTTATGAGTCGTTATCTGGCCTTTCTGCGCTATCTCTAGTGAATGCCAGTGTCGGCCGGAAAAGACCAATAGGAGATGGCTTGTAATGAATATCCACAAATGCTGTCTGGGAATCATGGGATTTTTGTCTAGCCTCTTGCTCGTAAGCGCGCTGGGGGCGCAGACTCCACTCAAAACCCTTACGGGGCCGCAAGGCGGCAAGATCGTTTACGGAACCATCGACGGGGCAAACAAGCAGAAGGATGCCATCCTCGGCTTGCTGCGCATCATGCACAAGAACTGCGGCGAGAAGCCTCAGATCGCCCAGGTCTTCAGGCTGCAGGGCAGCGATACGGTAGGCGTGTACTTCACGGTGACCAATCATGCCGCCGGAAATGTAAAGTTCGCGGGCTTGATCCTGGCCGCCACCAACGGACCGAACAAGGCTGAAGCCGCACTGATGTCGGACTCCGCCGATCGCTTCCGCTCTACCATCAACCCGATGTTGTCGAAGCTGTTCAGCGTCTGGCACCCGGGCGGCATGCCCGCGCCGTCCGCCATATCGTCGAAGTCGTCCAACGCTCCATCTCGGGCGCCTGGCAATGCCCCGCAAGCTTCCGCACCCTCGGGACCAGTAGCCCAGCTACACACGGTAACGGCGTCTGACAACTCGGAGAGCATTGGCGTTCCCGATGGATGGCAGCTGAACCCCGCCAGCGGCCACGGGACCATGATCGTCACCGGGCCGAAGGGAGAAACCGTTGCCCTGGGCATGGGAAAAACCGGAGTGGATACCACATGCGCGTGGTGGCGCAACTATGCCCGCATGGGCGGCAAACCCATGCCGGGAGAGTTGGTCTACCCATATCATGGCAACCTTGCGAGAGCCTTCCCGGACATGGTGCAGGCTTGGCGGCGCGCCGCCGGCCTGGGACCAACCAAGCTTCAGATCGACACCATCACCTCGACCGCACCGCCCCAGAACTCGCCTCGTGGCGAGGAGTGCGTTCTGGTCAACGGCCACTTTGATCCTGACGGAAAAGGCCTGAAGAAGTGGAGCGAGATGGCCTGCGCCACATTGCCCGCCGACTGGGGTGGCTACAATTTCAATCGCTACCAAACCCTTGCTCCGGATTCTGTCTTCGACCAGGAACGAGCCACCATGAAGGCCATCTCCGCCAGTTGGAAACTGAATGAACAGGTGCTCGATCAGCAAACGGCGGCGATGAAGCGGAAAAAGGAAGCCGATGATGCGGCCATCATGCAGGCCGGCCGGGAAAGGATTGGACAGCTTGAGCAGACCGGCCGCGACGCTCAGGCACGCGCTCAGGCCCAGGACAAGCTCAACGATGCCCAGCATGCCCAGTATTGGCAGCAGCAGCAGAACAACGATGCCCAACACGCCCAGTATTGGCAGCAGCAGGATGACAATGCCAAGCAGGGCCAGGGATTCGACAACTACATACGGGACCAGACGGTCATCCACGACGTGCAGAATCCCGATACGACTCATGTAACGGTCTGGAACCAGACGGCCACCACGTTGGAGCAGGCGTTCCCGAATCGCGTGGAAGAGGTTCCGACTCCGCAATACATCAAGGGGACCGATTACTACTGAGTTCCTGTGAGGCGAAGGACCGCGCACCGTATCCTTGCCCCCCGAGCGCTGCGAGCCGGACGCCGTTGGTTGGCTGCATAGCTCGCAGCGCTGTCTTCCGCGGGTAGAAGACTCTACCCGGTTCAGTCCCCGATAAGTCGGCATACATGGAGCGCTACCCCGGGTTCCGGCGCGTGGCTCACGCCTCGCGCCTCCACCCGGGGCTAGGGTTTTCGTCGCGCCTCCGGCGCTTATGTTGATGGTCAGGCCATGCTTGCAATCTGGGCTGCCGTTCGGATGGAATCAAACGTGGGGCTCGGCGGGATCGATCCCGGAAGTCGGTTTGTGCAAGGTTTCCGAAGGGTTGGCGCTGTTCCGGACGGAAACGGCATTCCGGAAATTGAAACACCGTGAGCCAAGCGGACCAGCCGCCCTTCTCGAACCTAATCTCTGTACTCCGCGTCTCCCATTCCCACTCGGTCCCTAACTACTAACTACCAACTACTAGCTACCGCCAAGACTGGCGCCGCAGTCGCTCTTACTGCTTACTGCTTATTGCTTACTGCTGCCCCTCCGCAAAGCCAAACGGCCCGCGGCCCTCGAAATCTCCGGGGAACCGCAGGCCGCATGGCTTATTACTTATTACTTGTTACCTATTACTTCTTATTCCCCCGTTCCGTTCAGCGTCACGACGTGGGGCGACGTGGCGGTGTTATCGGTGATGGTCAAGGTGGCACTCATCGAGCCTTTGCTCTTGGGACGGAATTGCACCCGGATGTTGCAATCCGCTCCCGGAACCAGGCTCGTCGTCGTGTTGTTAGTACTGTTGGCGATGCAAGCGCCCGCCTGATCGCTCAGCAGGAAGTCGCTCGGATCACTCAGGCTCACGCCCGACACAACCACATTCTGGAATCCCGTGCTCTTGAGCATGAGATATTGAGCGGCCGCCGTGGCGTTTACCTTCGTCGCCGGGAACGTCAGCGTGGTGGCGCTGACTGAGGCTTGGGCGCCATTGACCGCCGTCCCGCTCAGCAGCACCTGCTGCGGAGATCCCACAACGTTGTCGTTGATGTACAGGATGGCCGATCGCGCTCCGACCGCGGTCGGAGCGAAGACCACCCGCAGGTTGCATTCCGCGTGATAGACCAGGGTTGCCCCGGTGGTGGCGCAGGTACCGGCCTGGTTGGTCACCAGGAAGTCGCCCGGGTTCGCTCCGCCCACCGACACACTGCTCACTTGCAGCGACGCTGCTCCGGTACTGGTGATCAGCAGGTACTGCGCAGAAGACGACTGGCCAGTCATGACTGCCGTGGAGAAAGTCACCGACGTAGTACTGAGCGTCAGCGCCGCCGGAGCGGTGATGACCAGAGTGCCCGAGCCGGAACCGTTGCTGTAGTTTGGATCGCTGCTGGTAAATGTTGCCGTCTCCGGATAGCTGCCGACCAAGGTCTCGCTGCCCGGACTGAAGGTAAACGTGCCGCTGATGGCAGCTCCGCTCACGCCCGCGGCCAATCCCGTACAGGAGTGCGCATTGCCGTCGTAGACGACCGACGGACACGTCACCGTCACCGACGCCGCGGCGGGTCCGATGACCAGAGTGCCCATGGCCGTCCCGCCCGCATAGTTGGTGTCTAAGCTGGTGAACGTACCCGTCACCGGGTAGCTGCCCGCATTGATCTCGCTCGCGGGGCTGAAACTCCACGAACCGTTAACCGCCGCTCCTGTCGTACCCGTTGCCGAGCCGGTGCAGGAGTGAGCGTTGCCGTCGTAGGTAATCGCGGTGCAGGTCAACGACAGAATTGGGTTCGCGAGCGCCTGCACCGTGATCGAGACAGTAGCCGCGGTGCTGGTGGTGCTGTATGGAGCTACCGCCCTGGAGTTGGGATCGGTGACTTTGAAGGTGAAGCTGTCCGATCCGAAGTAGTTGGCGTTCGGCGTATAGGTCAGATTCGGCGCCGTTCCGGTCAGGGTGCCGTTCGCTGGCTGGCTATAGGTATAAGTCAGCGCGTTGGGGGCTACCGAGCTTCCCGACAGAACAATTCCCACCGGAGAGTTCTCCATGGTGGTCACAGACTCCGGGTTGGCCACCGGTTGATCGGCACTGATCAAAGTCGGGTTCCAACCGTCGGTTCCCCCGAGGAACGTCGTGGTCTGGAACTTCGCCGCTTGCGCCGCCGTCATATTCGGCGGTGTGTCGGGCGATTCGGAAAGAGCAAACGACTCCAGCCCATTCGCGTGGGTCGGCACGTTGCCGGTGTCGTTCCAGAAGCCAATCGTAGCGTCCGAGAGATAGCCCTGGCTATTCCAGTCCGAGTAACCAGCCGGACTGATGTTGGCCGTGATGTTGGAATTCATGAAGATAACGGTGGCGAAGCCTCCGTAAGGAGGAACCGAGCTACCGTTGCCATAGTGTTCCGGATAGGGGCGGCCTAAATAATAGGTACTGGTAAGGCCGTCCGTATCGCCCAGACCGGGGGTGTTCGGATCCGCAAATGACAGGAGAGGATCGGTTTGCGTACTCGGGGTATTGTCCGACGCAATCGTCGAGTTGGTGAATACGAAGCCGCTCTCGTTGAAGGTCCCATTCGGATAGGGCATGGGATAACCGGCAACGCCGGCCGTGGCGTTAAAGCTCGCCAGGTTTTGGCCCTGCGCGGTCACCGTAATCGTGCTGTGATACACGCTTTGAACGGTGCAGCCATCGAACACCGCCGCGCCATCCCCGTAGATATAGTCCACGTTGCCCACGATGGTGCAGTTGTTGTAGTACTGGCGGGCCGTCTTGCACACGGCGGCGCCATTGCTGTTCGGGGCGCCGGTAACCACGCCACAGCCGCCGCCGCCATCGGATAGCAGCGTGTCCTGCTCGCCGATGAAGTAGACGTTGCGCAGACTCGCGCGGTCGGCATTGGTCCGGAAGGCAACGCCTTGGCCCAGCCCGTATCCGCTCTGGATCTGGCTGTCGTTTTCAAACAGCATGTTCTCGGCGTAGAAGTTAGTGCCGGCGGCATAGAGCGTAGCCGACGACGACGAGGAACCGCCTTCATAGGCGGCGTTGTCGTTATAAACGATCACCACCTGCGTGGGATCCTGGGTAACCCCATCGGCTTTGACGCCCAAACCCACCAAGGTCATGGAGGGTTGATTGATGATCACCTTCTCCCGGTAGATACCCGGCTTGATGTAAATGGTACCGCCCGTGGAGGGCGCCACATTGACCGCCGACTGCAGCGAGGAGAAGTCTCCCGTGCCATCGATGGCCACCGTGAAGATGTTGGCGGGCGAACCGTAAGCCTGGAACTTCACGCTCACATTCGTAGGCGTGGGAGTCTGGTTGGTCAGTGTGGTCTGCGTGGTTGCGGTCAGGCCCGTGGTGTAGGGACCCGGAGCCGGCCACGAAGACGAACTGGCCGTTACCGTCACCGGAATCACCGTGCCGGTGCCGGACAAGGCGCCCGAACCGCCGCAGGTCACACCGGCAGGCAGGCCGGCGCAGGTGATTCCCACCGCCTCGTAGGTGGGCGTCAGGGCGGTAAGCGTACAGGAGGTATTTCCCGTTCCCGAGCCGTAGACCACCAGGAATTGCGTCGGAGTGCAGCTCATGGTGAATACCGGCGTGATGACCAGCGTCTGCGGACTCGAGGTCGAAACCAGATAGTAGCCGTTAGGGTTGTATGTGGCGGTGACCGTGAGGGTACCGGCTGGCAGCATCGCGCTGGTATAGGAAGCGGCGCTGCAGTCGTCTCCCGAAGGAGTCAGGGTTTGCGGTCCATACATGGCGGTGGTGTTTGACGCCGCGTTGTAGACGCTAAAGTTCACGCTGCCGCCGGGTGTACCGAAGGTCGAGCAAACGCTCGCGGTAAAGGTGACCGAGGTTCTGGCCATGGCAGCGCTGGTGCTCAATGCCAGGGTCGTGGTGTCCGGACCGTAAATCGTCACGGTCTGCGGGGGGGTCGAGGTGGAACCGCTGTAGTTCGAATCTCCGCTATAGATCGCGTAGATCGAATGCTGTCCCACGCCGAGAAGGTTGGAGGACCAGGTTGCGGTACCGGCAACGCCGGAGCCCGGAGTGACGGCGATAGCCGGCACCTGAGCAACACCGTCCACATAGACCGTCACCGTTCCGGTAGGAGTGATGACCGAAGCGCTTGGAGGCATCACGATCACGCCAACCATAAGCGTCTGACCGGCGGTTGTGCTTCCCGAGAAGCCGATGGTGGTAGCGGTGGGCGGTGAGGAGGCGCCTGTACCGCTCAGCGTGACTACCGGTGAATTGGCGCTGGTGCCTACGGTTACGCTTCCGGAGTAAGTACCGGGGCTGGCCGCATCGAAGGTTATCAGGAAATCGCACTCCGCGCCCGGCGCTAAAGTCGTGGCCGAAGTACAAGTCTCGTTGTTAAGCGTGAAATCGACCAGATCACCGCCCTGGACGAGGCCGGAAAGAGTGAGGGTATCGGCCGCGGGGTTTCCGATGTTGGTCACCACCCCCGTCGCCGGATTACTGGTGCTGGGGAATTGGCTGCCAAAGTTAATAGTCGGCGCCAGGCGATTCATCGCATACACATTGTTACTGGCGGCATCGGCGACATACAGAGCGCCGGAAGCGCCCAGCGCAAGGCCCACAGGGCCGCCCATGCTGACTCCGGAGCCATACTGCCCCACCACGGTGGTTGCCGTCGTACTGCCGGGCGCTATCATGTTCACCGTTTCATGCACCGCATCGACGTAATAGAGGTCCCCGGCCGTATCCGCGGCCAAGCCCTCGGGACTGCTGATGGAAGCCGTGGTAGCCTGGTTAATCGTTCCAGTTTCCAGGTTCACCACGCGCAACATATTGTTTCCCGTATCCGCAATGTAGACGACGGGATAGACGTAGCCACTGCCGTCCACGGCATAGCCGGTGGCCAAACCGGTGGGACCGCTCAAACTGGCCTGCAGCGGTTGGCAGCCATCGCCCTGAGCGTCCAAGGCGGTGATATAAGCCGGAGCGGTCTTGCCGGCGTTCAAAACCGTAACCGAACCCGGCGTGCATGGACCATTATTGGTATTTGTGGTCGTTCCACCGCCGGCGAAGTAATGGGTCAAACCCCAACGGGGATCGAAGACCAAAACCACGTTATTGCCGGTGTCGGAAACATAGACGATACCGTTGGCATCGATGGCCAAGCCCGAAGGATCATTCAGGCTGGAAGTCAGGGCGCTGGAATCGATGCTGCTGGAAATTACGGTACTGATATAGCCGGTAACCGCATTCACCTGGCGCACGACATTGTTCAGCGTGTCCGCAATATACACGTTGCCCGCGGGGTCTACGGCCACCGCTGTGGGACCGCTCAACTCGGCCGAAGTGGCCACCGCGCCATCCCCGGTATAACCGGAAGTACCCGTACCGGCAAAGGGAGCAAAGCCTGTACCGCCGGCGGCATACTTCAAGACCATATTATTTTTCGGGTCAGCGATATAGACGTCACCCGCCCGATCCACCGCCACGCCATCCAACTGTCCCGCGGCATAGCCGGACATGATCGTCGGGGTGCCGGGATCGACCACCGCCAGCGCGCCAGTCGCCGTGCCGCTAAGACCGAAATAGCCGGCCGTTCCATTGGCCGTGCCGTTCGTGCTGTTCGCCTGCACCGAGGCCTTAATCCAGCCAACGCTCTGCGGCGTAAATTGCACCGCTACGTTGCAATCGGTCGTGTTGTCACTGGCGGAATAGCAAGAGCCAGGAGTGCCAAAACTGAAATCGTTTGTGCTGACGAGAGCTGTGCCGTTGGTCGGCGCAGTATAGCCGGCCGGATAATGCACGGTGATCGTCTGGGCGGCAGACTGTTGGCCCGCCACGGTAGTGGCAAAGGCACGATTGGTGGGAATCCACCACACCACGTCTTTGCTGTAACCCGCCAGGTAGAGATTGCCCGCGGCGTCATGGCTCATGCTGTAAATGGTGCCAAAGCCAGTGGCAATGACATGGCTGTACCCCGTGTTGACGTCCCAAAAATAAACGTCGCCGCTGCTATCGCCGAAATAGATATCGCCGGCAGGGTCCACCGTAATTCCGACGGGCGCCGGAATGGCGCTGCCCTTGGCAATCCAAGTCCCGCTGCCGCCACTATTATTTTTGCCCACAATGACATTGGCATTGCTGCCCGGCCAAACACTGTTACCGCTGGCTGCTACTTCCACAATCGTCCCGCAGCCGTTGCTGGAGATGTAGAGGTTGCCTTGGTTATCCACGGCCAGGTCATTCGCGCTCTTCATCGGCATGGTGCTGATTGCGCCGGTGGTAGTGGCACAGGCGCCCGTAGCGGTAGGCGCACCGGTGCCGTTATTGGGGTCACTCAGAGTCACGACCTCCCACAAACCGTTATGGGCGCCGCTACTCGGGCAGGTATTGCCGAGAGTCGTCGCGGCAGAGCCGGCGGCGGCAATGGCACTGGTACACAGATACGCCTTGCGGACCGCATTGTTGCCCACATCGGCGATGTATACGCTGCCATCCGGGCCCACCGCTATGCCGCGCGGATTATGTACGGCCGTAGTCGAGGCCAAGCCGTCCACGCTCCATCCACCGCCGCTGGAGGAGCCAAAGAATCGGGTGATAATGCCCGTCGCCGCGTCCACCTTGCGGACGGAACTGGCGCTGTAATCGTCGATATAAACGTTGCCCTTGGCGTCCACCGCGACGCCGCGAACCCCGGCCAGATAAGCAGGGGTGGCCGGACAGTTATTGCCGGCGGTATCCGATCCGGTCAAGGCACAGTAGGCAGTCGCCGAACCGCCCTTGGCATAACCACCCGCAAAGTAGCTTACTTGACCGGTGATCGCACTGATCTTCCTGACGTAGGCGCCACCGTTCGCACCGACAGTACCCTCGCCAACGTAGATGTTGCCTTGTTGATCGACGGCCAGGCCATAGGGCTCCTCAAAGGTCGACGCCGTCGGGCTCCCATTGGCGATACCGGCGGTACCATAGGCGCCGGCGTAGAGGTTGCCACCAGCGCTGGTGCTGGCTGTAGTTACGCTGCCCGGCGTCGCCGCGTAAGGAATCACCACCGGGGTTTGGGCATACATTGCGGAGGCAACGAGCCCGGCCATGAGTGTGATTGCTAGAATCTGGAGAGTTACAGAAAGGACGCGCTGTGAGCGCAAGGCATTCCTCATCTTTCCCACCTCATCGGTTTTCAACGGCCGCGTTATAGAACAGCCGGATCTGCATAATTTCGGAGGCCGACCTGGACACTAAGGCCAAAACCTTCTACTTCGAAGTTCCATCACCTGTGCTGTAAGTGCATTTCCTGGAAAATTGGGGGGCCCAAACCGCCGACGACTGCCTTATTCCTGGCAACTACCCGGGGATTACTCCATACGCCACACCGAGCTTCTCAGCCGCCGCGTGTACGAAAGCGGGGATGATTAGGAACCACTAATCTCAACGCCTGATCATCACGCCATTTTCAAGATCTTTTCAAGTCCCTTGTTTATTAGTAACGATTATCACAAGGATATAAACATGGTAAATACATGAACCAGGGAGAAAGGACACCTATTCCTATTCGATACATCAACGTATTGTGTAGCAACCAATATACTTATTGACATTTTGGCAGTAGACAGCCAACCCGGTCTGCGCGCGATCATTCGAGTTTTGTAAATTAAAATCAATAATTATTAACAGCCGATACGGACGATTTTTCAGCATTTTTTCAGCATTCTGAAGCCACCCGGCAAGTTTTGCCCATCATGTCGTTGCGGTTCAAAGTCCGTGCGCAATTGCCCGAATTGGCTTCATACGTGCACGCCATCAGGATGGAGAGTCTGTCAATGGTCGATCCATCCTCACCGTATCTGAACATACCTGCGGCGTGCCGCTGGAGCGAGGCGGTTGCCAATCATCCGCCGGAGGCTGTCAATCCGCATCTGGCCCAGACTTTACGCCTCAGTCCGACCGATCGACTGGCCTCGGCAGGCAGTTGCTTCGCGCAGCGGATTTCGGCCGCCGTTCGCGCCGCGGGTTACAACTATTTCATCGTCGAGGAAGGACCGGCGTTTCTCTCCGCCGAAGACCGGCGGACTCTGGGCTACGGCGTCTATTCCGCCCGGTACGGGAACGTGTATACCACCTTGCAGTTGGTTCAGCTGTTTCGCCGCGCTTTCGGTCTCTTCTCGCCCGAGGAACCGGTGTGGCGACATCGCGAGGGCGGCTATGTGGACCCGTTTCGCCCGGCGGTGCAAGGCGGAGGGTTTGCCAGCGAAAGCGAATGCCTGTGGGACCGGCAGAGTCACCTCCAAGCGGTGCGCCGCATGTTCCAGGAAATGGACGTCTTCGTCTTTACGCTCGGCCAAACCGAAAGTTGGCTCAGCGCCATCGATGGCGCCGCATTTCCCATATGTCCCGGTTCGGGCCTGGGCGGAGTTTTCGATCCCAAACGCCACCGTTTTCAGAACTTCGGCGTTCCCGATGTGGAAGCGCACCTCGATACCTTCCTCAACGAACTGCGCGCGGTGAACAGCCGTGCCCAGGTGATCCTGACGGTTTCCCCCGTGCCGCTCATGGCCACCTTTGAACCGCGCCACGTCCTGCAGTCCAGCGTCTATAGCAAATCGGTGCTGCGCGTCGCCTGTGAACAAGCCGTGCGCCGCTATTCCCACGTGCACTATTTCGCTTCGTACGAATTGGTAACTGCCAGCGGCGACTCTAACAAGTACTTTCAGCCCGATCGCCGCTCGGTTACCGATGAAGCCGTGGCCCATGTCATGCAATGTTTTCGACAGCAGTTCATGGCGGAGGAAAGGACGGCGGGTCCGGAAGCGGAGGCAAGCTCCAATCCGGTTCCGCAAGCGGCGGAGCCCGAGTTGTGCGATGAGAATCTGGTAATGATGGCGCTGGCGGAACACTCCGCCGCGGGGGACAAATCATGCGCGTCGAGCAGCTAGGCTCCGCCCAACCGATTCACTTCGTCGGCGAGAGCCATTGCATCGCGTTCGGCGGAATGCTCTTTCGCGCGCCCTGGTCCGGCGAACTCTTTCTCTGCAAGTCGTCTTTTGTTGCCGGCATAAGAGGCAGCGAGTACTTTTCTCCGGAAAGCGGATTCCACCCGGACCTGCTGAAGGCCTTCACCGCCGAACGCCTGATCGACGCCCAGTGCCGCCCGCAACATCTGGCTATCGACGCGGATGCCGTTAAATTCTCCTATTTCGGCGGCCGGCCGTTGCTGGCTCCGCCCATGGTGCTGTTTGCCGGAGAAGTGGACCTGCTTCTCGGGGGCATGCGGCGCATCGGTTTGACGCACGATTTCGAATTGCCGGACGACTCCGTCTTCGGCGTCGACCGGAACAAGCAAGTGATGCCGCTCGCCGCTGTTCGCCTGGGACTTCAGCGTTTGCTGGGGCCGGTGGTGGATTGCATGGAGCGCCTGCAAGCGGTGGGTTTCAGCCGCCTCATGCTTCACGGCCTGCCACCCCGTCCCTTGCGCGATGCCGCCGGAAACGCTCGCGTTGAGGTTCCCACTTTTTCGAAGATTACCGTGCTGGCCAACCGTTTGCTTGCCGACGCTTGCCGCCGGCGTGAAATTCCGTTCATCGACATCTGGCCGGAAACGGCGCAGCCCGACGGGTTTCTCAAGCCGGAGCTGGCGCTGGATAACGTTCACCTCACCAAGGCAGGTGCGCTTCTTTCTCTGGATAAGATTGCCGCTGAACTCCTCGACCATACGGCGGGAACAGCCAATCCGGCGCGCTACGGCCTGCTGGCGGAGCGCGCGGTGAAGTTCGATTCCGCCGGCGCCGAAGCGGCCGAGTGGACTGCCCGGGGATATGCGGCTACCCAGATCGACTCCGGCGCGGCCGGCCGATTACGTCGCAATTTGGCGTTTACGGATGCGGCGGCCAATCCTCAGGCTCGCACCGACTGGGTCGGTTGGCCGCGCCATGGCCGCCCCGGTATTGCCCTGGCCAATCCCGAGCAAGTGGATTTGCAGTTGGCAGCGGAGCTGCTAAGCCGGGATCCCGCTCGCGCCATTCTGCACGCGGGAGCGGTGGAAGAGTTTACCGTCGTCAGCTTTCGACCGCTCCGCGTCCCGATGCTCTCCGACAGCGCCATACCGGCCTCGACCCTGCCGTCGCCGCCGCGCACGCGCCGCGCGGTGCTTCATTTAGCCGGTGAGGGCAGTTTCGAAATACGCCATGGTGAAGAGTCCACACAGCGGATTGAGGCCCGGCCCGGCACCCTGGTGGTCTACGATCCGGAGCGCGTGCAGTGCTGGTTTCGTCCCCGAGGGGCGGCGCTGGAAGTGGTGGAAATGATGTTGATTCCGAGAATGGCCGGGCATCCGTTCCGTGTAGTCTGGGCCGGCCTGAACGACTGGCCAGCCGATCCTTTTCAGTATTCCGTGAGTGGCATGTCGGCGTTTCCCCGGTTTGCAGGAAACTCCGTGACGGAACGCAGTTCCGCAATGGCCTGAAAAACTCTGCTATCGCACCTCGCCCACGATCCCCCGCAACGCTGTCTCGAAGATCGTCGGAATCCCGTGATTGACGTACAAGTCACTGCAGTAAGCCAATAGAAAGTCCGTGCGGTAGGCGATGCGATCGTTGCGGAAGGTGAGCTGGACATATTCTTCTTGCAGCCGGGTATTGATATCCGCCTGCTCCCACTGCGGCAGACACTTGTACTCGTATTGCAGGATGCGCGGCTTAATGCCACAACCGAACAGCGAGCGAATGATGTCGCCTTCCATCCCTTCGGCATCGATGGCCACGATGTCGGGTGGCGCGCCGGTAAAGGCGAGCAGACTCGGGGCATCCACCATCTGGGCGGGAATCTTCTCGATCGCACGGTGCAGGCGCTGCTTGACCTCTTCCGTCACCTGTATCCCGCCAATGGCATTGCGGTCATCGTAGAACGAGGAAACGCCCAGTGCCCAATCGGGGAGATTGTTTTCCGGCAGTTTGCCCGGATTGATCGCCCGCAACTCCATCACGCCTGGTTCGCGTCCCAGGGCGGCATTCATGAAGGTGGTGTTCCGGTTGCGCGCGTAGTTCTTCCGCAAACGGGCAAAGAGATACGGATTTGGCTCCAGCAGGACCGCCCTTGGGTCACGGGCGATCAGCAGGGGACGAATCGGATCCACCAGGATGCCGTCGGCGGCGCCGATCTGCCAGACCACTGTGTCCGGAGCGCTATCGAGCAGCGCAAAGCAGCACTTCAACAGCTCAAAGCAGGGGCTCTCCTGGATGGCCCACGAACTCATCGCGAACGCATGGCCGCACGCCGCCAGCGCCGCCCGCCGGGACTGCTTCACCAGTTCGAGATACTCCGTTAACTCCCTCGCGCCCGGGGCCGGAAGAGCCCGCAACAGAAGATCCGCTTCGGCGAGCGCACCCCGGCGGAGACTGTCGACGGCCCGCTCCCGTACCTCGGCAGGCGACCATTCCGAATAGTTTCTGGCCGGAACGCCATGCACATTACTCAAATCCTTGGCGCAAAGTTCGTCTCGCTCTTCGGCGCCGGAAGACGGACAAAAGGTCCCCGCCGCCAACTCTTGATGGGAATGGCGTTTCAACAATTCACGAAGTACGAGAGCCGGGGGAACTGCCGGCACTTTGGCGAGATGGCAGAGCGCTTCCGCGAAGAGAGGCTGCAAGGGGGCGGCGGCCATGGCCAGGGGCCAGGTATCCGCGCCGGTCCCAGCGCCGCAAACCACGACATCAGCGGTGGCCTTTGCCCAGTCGTAATAGTGATAAGGCATGAGCGCGGGATCCACGCAGACCCCACCGTGCTGGTAAAGAATTTCGCAAACGGCAAAGGGGAGCCGGTCGGTGGTGAGAATTTGCCACGTGGTGAACGTGTAGTCCGGATACTGCCTCTGCCAGGCGAGCCAATACTGCTCGTACTCCGCGGGGATCGGGCGGCCTTCCGGCCATACGCGGTGAAAACGCCGCGGAATGCGTTGTGCGTCCGGCGCCTCAGTCACAGGCGCCGCCCAAGCAGTCGACAAAGTCCCGGGTAAACTCGTTGCAAGTCCCACAATGTCTCCTTACACTCCAGCCATCGACATCAATCGCTTCCGGTGTAACGCCCAGCTCAAATCGTCGGAGGTTTGCGCAAACCACATTTGACTGGTGTTGCTCAGGTCGAAGCGCGGTTTGCGGAAGGCCTCCATGTCGCCGGCCAGCAACGTATCGTAGGCGCGCCCATAGTGCTGGATCATCTTGTTGGGCGACCAGTAGCGCTCCATCCACTGGCGCGAGGCCGCACCCATTTCGGCCAGCAACTGACGGTCCCGCAGCAGCAGCGGCAAACCCTGCGCCAGTTCCTCCAGGCGCAGACAGCACCAGGGTAGTTCCTCGGCGCCGGTGAAACGGCTCAGAGTCCACAACTGGCGCCGGTCGAGATACGAAATCGCGACCACGCCCTGGGCCAGGGCTTCCAGGCTCGTAAGATGGAAGCTGCCGGTGATTACGTCATCGATGGCCACGTGACATTGCCGGCGCCGCAACAGATTCTCGTGGTACTCCACAGCCTGCGGCGAGTGGACCACCGTGCACGCATCCCCCATGCCCCGCAGTACCGCCAGCACCTCGGGACACGCCTTCGTTTCCCAGCGATCGTCCATCGCCCCGTCGGGCCGGGAAGGCTGGAAGTGCACTTTGATCCGGGAGTAATCCTTGTCCGGCAGCGGACGATATTCTTCGTCATCGAGCGGAACCAGGTTGGGCATGAGCCAGGCGCGCGGATAGAAACGTTCGTGCAGTTGGGTGGTCGTAAACTGCGGCAGCGGATCGTTGAGGATGTCTTCCTCGCTCATTTTGTAGCTGCGCGCCACGTGTTGCGGATTGGAGTGGAAGTGTCGGACCACGACCTTTCCCTGCCGCATCGCCGCCGTGAAGTCGTATCCCAGGAAGTTTTGCTTGAGGTCAATAAAGTGATGCAAGTGCACGATGCTGGCCTTCTCCAGCAACTCGTACACGGTCTGGCGATGATCGCCGCTGTCCCACAGAATGTCGTTCGGGAAGCTTCGCCCGGCATACGCGGATTTCGTAACCAGTCTGGCCTCATAGCCGGTATGGCGATTCAAGGCATCGACGATGCGGATCGGGGCGGCCGCCAACGGCGACAGCGCGACATGCACGACGAGCGCTTTCTTGGCCGGCGAAGCCGGCGCGCGCATCGCGGCGTTGCCCAGGGAGAGCGCCGGTCCCGGACAGCTTTCTCCGGCGATAACGATGCCCTCGGAACCCGCACTTGCAAACTCCCGCCGCGGCGATTGTTGCACGCAGAAGTGCACTCCTCGCCAGGGTTGAGCGTAGTAGTCGGCGCTATCGAACAGGCCTGCCGCGACGCCGCGCGGCAGTTGTTCCCGCGTGAAGGGGAATTCGATGGCGTCAAACCACTTGTGCAGCAGCTCTTCCCACCATTCGCGCGGCTTTACGGTCACGTGGTGCTGCACGGCGGTCAGCGAAATGCTCCCGGCAAAGATTCCGCCCGGACGCAGGTGCATCTTGACGTTATTCAGGAAGGCCGGCAGGTCGGCTTCCTCGATGTGCTCCAAAACCTCCCAGCAGGAGACGACATCGAACTGGGCAATCTCTCCGCGGGCATCCACCACGCGAAATGGCTTGGTCAAATCGGCGGTAAAGAGACGGTCGGGGATCAGGCGCCAGGCGGCGCGGCCCGCTTTCTGCGAATAGTCGCTGCCTTCCAAGCCAATCGCCAAATGGCCGCGCATGGTGAAGTCGTATACCAGACCGCCGCCGGCGCAGCCCAGGTCCAGGACCTTCAATTTGCGTCCCAGTAAATTTTCGCAGGCCACGGCAAACGGCACGGCGCGCGTGTTGTCATTGGCGGTGCCGACCGGCTGCAAGTGGTCCAGGCTCGCGGCCGCCACGGGATGATCGGTGAGCACGCGGATGTTCGAAGGTTCCAGAGGCTGTTCCCGGCGGGCCAGCGAGGTGAGATCGCCAACTCCCAGTTCCAGGCGCTGCAGAAGTTCGAACATGATTCGCCGGTTGTAGGTTTTGCGCCGGTAATCCGGACCCACCGGTCCCAGCAGCTCGTAGATCTCCGACTTGATCCCCTGGACCGCGGCCTCGCCGCCCTTGTCCACTTCCGCTTGGAGCGCGTCCAGTTTGGCAAGCACGGCTTCCACGATCCCGCCGTCGGCGGAAGCGTTCTCCGGGTGCGGAGTCGCAAGCGATTCTTGCGCGCCCATCGAGCCTTTGTCTGCCGCGCCCAAGCCGAACTGATAGAGCCGGGCTCCCGCGCGCTGATCAAGTAAGCCGCGTAAGGCATCGAAGGCGCGCTGGGTGTGGTCGAAGCGGAGACCGCCGACCGCATCGTCCAGGAACATGGCAATGGCGTCGGGTTCCGTCAGGGCGCGCTTGCGCGCCGACTCAATACTCTGCGGCGTGAAGGCATGGGCAATGCCCGGATATCCGTTCCACGCGGTCAGGCCGTGGTTCGGTAGCAGCACGACGGGCTTCCCCAAATAGAGCGCTTCCAGGCCCGCGGTCGAGTGTGGCGTGATCACGAGAGCGGCTTGCGCCATCAGCGCGACCACGTCCTGGGCTCCATCGATGCCCGCGGGAAGCCGGTGGGCCAGGGTGCTGCGGAACGGATAGCGGCCGGGGAACTGAGGATGATCGTGTACGACCACCGGCATTCCGGTGAATTCCTCGTAACGGTTGAGTGCCGGGCATACAATTTCCGGCTCCGGCGAACTCTGGGCGACATAAACGATAAAGCCGCGATCCTCGCACTGGACATCCCGCAGGCGATCGAGCTTCGCCAATCCCACGGGAATCGCTTGATGGCGCAGTTCTTTCTTCAGCTCCAGCACGTGGCGGCTGCCGAAGCAGAAGAGAAAATCGCACGCGAAGTTCCGGTTGTACATCCACCAGCACTGCGATAACCCATGCTGGAAGCCAATGCACAGCGGCGGGTGGTCCATGCCTTTCAGCAGCTTCTGTACCACATTGGAGGGATACGACTGGACATCGCCCATGAAGAGCACGTCCGGCCGGTCCTTGAGGGCGGTGGCGAGCAGATCGCTGAAGTCGCTCTCGGAGATGCCGGCGGGAGAGAGTTCCGGAATCGGCCGGACGGCCGCCATCTTGAAGGGCATCTGTGGCAATTGCTCGTGCGAGGGATCTCCCGTCCAGGGCAGGGCGATCACCTCGGCCTTGCCGCCCGTATTTTCAATTCGCGATAGCAGGTCCGAAAAGTTGTCCAGATTGCGGCAGTTAATGGCTAGCGCCATGGCGTGAATCGCGCCCGATGACGATCCCTGGATGGCCGTCTTTTCCGAAGGCGCAGCAGGAGAGAGGACCGGGGCAGCCTCGCCTCCACCTGCCGGCCAGGCGCGGATTTGCCGCAAGCACTGCTGAATTGCGCTGCGTTGCGCGGGGTCGACCTGAACGCCCGTGGAGGCGCGTTCCAGCAAGGCGATGGCTTCGCCGGGTTGCTGCGAGCGCGCCAGCAGAACGCCTAAATTCGCGGCCGCCAGTCCATTCGCGGGATCCAACTCCAGAGCACGCCGGTAGCCCCGTTCCGCCTCGCCGGCCTGATTCGCCGCCAGTTGCGCCGTGGCCCAGTCGTTCCACAACTCGCTGGTCTCGTGCTGGGCGATCGCGTGCTCGAACCAGAAGACCGCTTCGGTATAGCGATTCTGCCCGAACAACTCCAGCCCGCGCTGATGTGACTGCTCTGCGATTGTCATTGTGAACCTTTCCCGTTCCGCCCCGGCGCAATCGAATGCCTGTCCGGCAAGCTTCAATCCGGCCACGCCAAGTCCCAGAGCCATACCCGCCGCGCCGGGCACCGTGGGTGAGACCAGGGTGACGCGATAGAACGATTGCGGCCGTAGAGCCACCGGCAGTTCCCGGTGCGAATACTCTCCCTGTGCTCCCGTAAAACCAGCCGACGACTCATCCACGAAGGATTTGCTTTCCGCATCGAAACGGCCGAACACCGCCTGAAACTCGGTATCGTCCGGGTGTGGCGAGTAGAAGTTCAGATGGAGCTGCGCGGGATCGATGCGGGTGTAGAAAAACGCATTGGCGTTGCCATCGGTCCAGCGAACGGCGCAGCCGGGAGTAGGCTCCGCCGCCTTGGGCACGAGACTATGAAAACCTTGCCCAAACTTGTCGATGCCCTGCGACCCGGCGGCGATCGGCGTCTTGTCCAGAACAAAGGTCGTCCCCTTGCAGCGACGGCAGACTTCGGCGGTCCCACAGTTTTCCATGATTTCCCGGCGGCGCGGCGAGGCCAGCACTTCCTCCGGGCTTACGTCGGTGATATTGCCGAGTTTCATTTCTCCATCGGAGTCCAGACAGCAAAGCGTGAACTCGCCGTTGGAAAGCAACACCAGGCTGTTGGCTCCCGGGCAAGTGAACGGTCCCGAGCGCGGCTCGGTGAACAGCAGCTGTGACGGCAAGAGATGTTTTTGCAGGAAGAGATCCTGCCGGGTCCACAACTTAAAACTTTTGAAATGGAAGAACACATTGGGCAAGGCCATCCAGCTCACTTGCTCGCGATTCGCGGAATCGCGGGCTAGTTCCGCCGCCCCGCGCACGATGGCTCCCGCTGCCATCTGCTCCCGATAGCGCGAGTCGCACAACGCCGTCTCCGCTTCGTAGGCTCCGGGATATTGTTCGCCAAGGGTTTTCGACAGCTGTGCCATTCGCTCCACGCAACTGTTCCAACCCGCTTCGAACTCTCCGGGATCGGGAAACAGCGTCCACAGGGGCCCGCTGTCCGATTGGGTTTCGGTTTCCGCCAGTTCTGTCGCCACATGAATCTGAAGATCGACGTGGCTGCCGTAACGAAACTTGGCTTCAATGGCGGCGCACACCAGGTTGAGATAGGCGGCGAAAGTCTTGATGGCGGCATAGCCGCGGCCGCGCATCGCACGATCCGTGGGGGTATGCAGGCTGATCCACAAAGTGAGCTTGGAATATCCAAACAGGCGCTGCAGGCGTTTTTCGTCGAGCAGCGTGGCGTTGGTGACCAGATCGACGTGCGGGCCGTGTTCTTCGCAATGATCCAGGTACTCGAAGACCCGCGGGTTCAGCAGCGGCTCGCCCAGAACATTCAACTCGATATGGTTGCCGATGGCCGGCGCGGAGCGCAGGAAGCGCAGGGCCTGCTCATGGGAGATGTGGCGGCGCGACCGCTGCAACTCGTCCGACGGACAAAACACACAATGCATATTGCAGTGCGAGGTGATCTCCAGCCGCAAACGGTTTACCCGCTCTCCGCTCATACGCCTACCTGGTTCCGCCGGGTTGCCGCACGCAGAAGTGCAGTCCGCGTCCGGGGTCGGCGAAATAGTCGGCGCTATCGAACAGGCCGGTCATCATGCCGCGCGGCAACTGCTGCGGGCGGAATGGAAACGGCATCGCCTCGAAGTTCCGGTGCAGCCAGTCTTCCCACCAGGCGCGCGGTTTCACACAGAGATGGTAGGGCGATACGGAAAGCGCAATGCTTCCGGCGAAGATTCCTCCCGGACGCAAATGGGTCCGCACGTTTTCCAGGAACTGCGGAAGGTCCTCTTCCGCAATGTGTTCCAGCACTTCCCAACAGGAAACCACGTCGAAGAGGATGGGTCGGCTGCCGGCGCCCAGAAGACGATAGGGCTTGGTCAGATCGGCGGTAAACAGCCGGTCGGTCAGCAAGCGCCAGGCGGCACGGCCAATTCGCTTCGAGTAGTCGCTGCCGTCCAGTCCGACCGCCAGATGTCCGCGCAGAGTAAAGTCGAGTACGATTCCGCCGCCCGCGCATCCCAGATCCACCATCTTCAGCTTGGGTCCCAGGAGTTCTTCGCACGCCACACAGAAGCCGACCCCCCGCGTGTTGTCCTGGGCAGTGCCAAGCGGCTGCTGATGGTCAAGGCTGGCCGCCGCCACCGGGTGTTCCGTAACCACCTGCACCCCGGCCGGCTCCAGCGGGAGCATGCGGTTGGCCAGCGACATCACATCGCCCATGCCCAGTTCGAGGCGTTGCAGGAGTTCGAACAAGATGCGGCGTTCGTAGGTCTTGCGGCGATGGTCGCCGCCCACCGGGCCGAGCAGTTCGCGCAGTTCCGCGGTGATATTGGCGACCGTGTCCTGGTTGCGCTTGGCAATCGCGGTTTCGACCGCCCCGAGCTTCTCCAGTACGGCATCCAGGCGTGCATTCGGCAGCGCCGGTTCCTGAGATACGGCGGCGTCCATCCCAAAGTAGTAGCGGCGCGTTCCGGCGCGACGGTCGAGCAGCGCGCGTACGGCACTCAGCGCGCGATCCGTGTGGTCGAAGCGAACTCCCCCCACCACATCTTCCAGAAATGCGGCGACGCTCTCGGTTTCGGTCATCGCCCGCGAACGCGCCGCCTCAATCTCGAAGGCAGAGAAGTCGCAGGCGATTCCCGGATATTTGTCGAAGGCGGTGAGCCCATGGTTGGGCAATAGCACCACGGGTTTTCCCAAATACAGTGCTTCGACTCCGGCGGTCGAGTGCGCCGTAATCACCGTGTCGCACTGCGCCATGAGCGGAATCAAGTCGCCGGCGCCATCGATCCCCGGCGGCAGTTTATGCGCCAATGCGCTCCGGAAGGGATAACGGCCGGGATGTTGCGGATGATCGTGAACCACGACGGGAAGTCCGCGTAGCACCTCATAACGGGCGAGAGCAGCGCAGACGGTCTCCGGTTCGGGAAACTTCTGCGGCACAAACAGGATGAATCCCCGGTTCGGGCAATCGATCCCGCGCAGACGATCCAGCTTGGGCAGTCCCACGGGGACGGCGCGAGGGCGAAGCTCTGGCTTCAATTGCTGAACGTGCCGGTTCCCGAAACAGAAGAGGAAGTCGCAACAAAAATTGCGATTGTAGGTCCACCAGCTCTGATACAAACCGTGTTGGAATCCGATGCAGAGCGGCGGCCGGTCCATCTTCTTTAGCAGGCCGTGAATCGCGGTGGACGGATACGATTGCACGTCTCCCAGGAAAAGCAGATCGGGGCGCTCGCGCAGCGCTTCGTGAAGTATTTCCTCCAGGGCCTTCTCGGAAATACCAGTGGGCGATAATTCATCGATCGCCCGAACGACTGGCGTTGAGAAGGAAAGGTTATCCATCTCGTGATGCGATGGATCTCCCGTCCACGGTAGCGCGATCACTTCGGCCGCTCCCCCCGCGCCCTGTATGCGGTGCAACAGATCCGCATAGTTGTCCAGACACCGGAAAGTGGTCGCCAGCGCCACGGCATGGATCGGCAGGGACGGGCTGGGCACAACGGCGGTTCCCGGACCGGCGTTCGGCGTGCCGGGATGCTCCGGGCGAATCGACGTTGCCGCCGGCACTTCGATTCCCGACCGCTCCGTTTGCACTTCGCGGCGAACGAAGAACATGCCCGATTCCCGGATAAACTCACGGGGCATAGTCGAAACTTCGCGAAGCTGGGCGGTGGTCGCTGGGTCGAAAACAAAACCGGCGGAGGCGAAGACCGCCTGCCAGTACGCCTCCGGCTGGCAATTCACATGGTGATGACCGGGCTTTCCCGGAGGTGCCGCGGTACAGAATACGAACTTCGCGCGGCGGAAGGCGGAAAGATAGTTCGCCTGGAACTGGGGATCCACATGTTCGAGGAACTCGACGCTCCACGCCAGGTCAAAGTCTTGCTCCAGCGCCACCGGACCGGCGGAGAAATCGTGCTCAATCAGTTCGTCTGAGCCAAGGCCGGAAAGCATGGAAACCAAGGGGTCGCCATCAATACCACGAGCCGCCAAACCGTTCTCCCGGGCGAGACGCACCATGCCTCCGGGGCCGCAGCCAACGTCCAGGAAGGTCCTGATGTGGTACTTGTCGATCAGAAAGCGAAGCACTCCCGCGTCCAAGTGCGTGACACCCTCGTGTCCCCCCAGATGAGACGGCAGCCGGAGACATGTGGCGAGGCTGCGGATAGCGTTCCCCCGCGCCTCCCCCGCTAAGCGGTTGATTCCTTTGGCCAGAAGCGGCCAAGCTTCCTTTTGCCGGCCCGCCAGCGCCAGCAGCGTACCAAGATTGATGAGGGCAACGGCGTCATCGGGATCGAGCCGAAGCGCATGTCGGAATCCGGACTCGGCCTCGGACGGATTTCCGCCGCTCGCTTGCGCCGTGGCCCAGTCGTTCCAGCGCTCGCTGGTTTCCTCCTTGCCAAGCGCGCAGGTGAACCAGTAAACCGATTCCGCATAGCGGTTTTGCCCGAACAATTCCAGCCCTCGCTGGTGGTCCTGCTGCGATTCCGTCATCCCTAACCCCTTGCCCGGTAGCGATATACAAAGCCGGCCCCCGGAAATGGCACAACTTAGCTCCGTCTAATGAGAGCTTCTTCATCAAACGGCGAAGTGGGTCGTTTCCACGCAGAAAAGTGCAATTGGGCTGCCATATGGAGCTGGGCACAGCCCAAGGGAGGGGCGGTCGCCGGCCGCTTGGCGAAGGCGTTCCAGCATGTCGGGATACTTGCGCACCAGTTGAATTGCGCTCCGCGGCACGCTTCCCTTTAAGTGATCGTCGGCGTTACGATACCGAAGGAATCGCGCGGCCGGCGGCAATTGCGCGAATGGAAAGGCCCGGATGGGTTCGTAGTTCGTCATAGTTTTTTTGACTCATTCGAAGGAAGACAATCATATGGATAAGAAACTCACCACCGCGTCGGGGACGCCTGTCCCCGAGAGTCAGGAGCAAAACATGTCAACTGGAAACAAGTGCCCGGTAACGGGCGGCGCTCGCAGACACCAGACGACCGCAGACTGGTGGCCGAATCAGCTGGACCTGAAAATCCTGAACCAGCCCTCTCCGCTGTCCGATCCGATGGGCGAGGAGTTCAATTACGCGGAAGAATTCAAGAGTCTCGACCTCGATGCCGTGATCAAGGATTTGCACGCCTTGATGACGGACTCGCAGGAATGGTGGCCGGCCGATTTCGGCCACTATGGGCCACTTTTCATTCGTATGGCGTGGCACAGCGCGGGCACCTACCGCATCGGCGACGGCCGCGGCGGGGCCGGCTCCGGCACCCAACGCTTTGCCCCCCTGAATAGCTGGCCGGACAATGTGAACCTCGATAAGGCGCGCCGCTTGCTTTGGCCGGTCAAGCAGAAGTATGGCCGGAAAATCTCCTGGGCCGACCTCATGATTCTTGCCGGTAACGTGGCCTTGGAGTCCATGGGGTTCAAGACCTTCGGTTTCGGCGGCGGGCGCGAGGACGTGTGGGAACCCGAAGAGGACATTTATTGGGGCTCCGAAGGCAAGTGGCTGGCGGACGAGCGCTACAGCGGCGATCGTCAGCTCGACAATCCTCTCGGCGCGGTGCAGATGGGCCTGATTTACGTGAATCCGGAAGGGCCCAATGGAAATCCCGATCCCATTGCCGCGGCACGGGATATCCGCGAGACTTTCGCCCGCATGGCAATGAACGACGAGGAGACCGTTGCGCTCATTGCCGGCGGGCACACCTTCGGCAAAACCCATGGCGCCGCCGATCCCAGCAAGTATGTCGGTCCCGAACCCGAGGCTGCTGACATCGCGGAACAAGGCCTTGGTTGGAAAAACACCTTCGGCACGGGAAAAGGGGATGACACGATCGGCAGCGGCCTGGAGGTCATTTGGACCACGTCGCCGACGAAGTGGAGCAACAACTTCTTCGCCAACCTGTTCGGCTACGAATGGGAGCTGACCAAAAGCCCGGCCGGCGCGCAGCAGTGGAAACCGAAGAATGGCGCAGGCTCCGGCACGGTGCCGGATGCGCACGATCCGGCAAAGCATCACGCCCCGTCCATGCTGACCACAGACCTCTCCTTGCGGTTCGACTCCGCTTACGAAAGGATTTCACGACGCTTCTACGAGAATCCGCAGGAGTTCGCAGACGCGTTCGCCAAGGCGTGGTATAAGCTGACCCACCGCGACATGGGACCTCTGTCGCGGTACCTTGGCCCGCTGGTTCCGAAGGAGCCCCAGATCTGGCAAGACCCGGTTCCCGCCGTGGACCATGCATTAATCGGGGACAAGGATATTGCCGCTCTGAAGGCAAAGATTCTTGCATCCGGACTGTCAATCTCCGAACTGGTCACAACCGCCTGGGCATCGGCGGCGACCTTCCGTGGCTCCGACAAGCGCGGAGGAGCAAACGGAGCACGCATTCGCCTGGCGCCACAAAAAGATTGGGAAGTGAACCAACCGGCCGCACTGGCGAAGGTTCTTCAGAAGCTGGAGACGCTCCAGAAGGATTTCAACAGCGCGCAGTCTGGAGGGAAGAAGGTCTCGCTGGCTGACCTGATCGTTCTGGGCGGTTGTGCCGCGGTCGAAGAAGCTGCGAAAAAGGCCGGGCACGACGTGAAGGTTCCCTTCTCGCCGGGACGCACGGATGCTTCGCAGGAACAAACCGATGTGCACTCCTTCGCCGTACTGGAGCCGGCAGCAGACGGGTTCCGCAACTACCGCCGGAAGGGAGAGCCAAGACCCGCGGAGGAGATGCTGGTGGATCGGGCGCAGTTGCTGACGCTGACCGCCCCCGAGATGACGGTTCTTGTCGGCGGCATGCGCGCCCTGAATGCTAACTTCGGGCAGTCCAAACACGGCGTCTTCACCCAGCGGCCCGGGACGCTGACCAATGATTTCTTCGTCAACCTGCTCGACATGAATACGCAGTGGCAGCCCTCCTCCGCGGCCGAAGAAGTGTACGAGGGGCGCGACCGCGCGAAGGGCGAACTCAAGTGGACCGGCAGCTGTATCGATTTGGTCTTCGGTTCGAACTCCCAGCTTCGGGCCATCGCGGAAGTCTATGCATGTGACGACGCGAAGGAGGCGTTTGCGAAGGACTTCGTAGCGGCGTGGAACAAAGTGATGAACCTTGACCGCTACGACCTTGTTTGATCTTGACGTGTTGCTTGGATCGGCAAACCTGAAGTTCGTCGCTTTTCCGGGCGCGCGCGGGCAGGCTCGCGCGCGCCCTCTGGTTCTTTTTCTCGACAACGCAGCCGGCTTCGCACTTTTTGGAAAGCCCGTTTTTCCAACAGGTGGTTGTTGACCCAGGTTCCGGTTTGCCGACAATCCGGACATAACCGAAGCGGAACGCTGCTCCGGAAGTGGACGGCATGAGATGGAGCGAGTACTGGATGCGCGTTTACGCGATCTCCACCATCGCGTCCACCGTGCCCCTTCCTCAATTTCCTGGCTTCTTGCAACGGAAGCCCAAAAGATTTCGACCGACTATCAGCGCGGCAAACGTAGCGCAGGCGCCCCGCCTGCGGGCCCTGTTTGGTGGTAGATCAACGTTGTGATTGAGTCAGGTTTGGACACACGCTAGGCCATG
>Ga0181520_10000525_pt1 | contig 83780 bp, 73 predicted proteins | sample PEATcosm2014_Bin_29_FD_132451 | JGI IMG/M metagenome (GOLD analysis project Ga0181520, IMG submission 132451) | Peatland microbial communities from MTU Mesocosm Facility, Houghton, MI, USA - PEATcosm2014_Bin02_30_metaG | ecosystem: Environmental > Terrestrial > Soil > Wetlands > Peat | place... | reverse complement strand
GCGCCAGATCTGCATCGAGCCGGTGCGGTCGGAGTTGAAGTAGATGTATTGGCCGTCGCGGGTGTATTCTGGGCCATCGTCCTTGCCGGTTGAGTCGGTCAGGCGTTTTTCGGCGCCGCCGTCGATGCCGATGGTGTAGATATTGAAGACGTTATTGCGTTGGCCGCAGAAAGCGAGCGTCTTGCCGTCGGGCGACCAGCCGTGGAAATAGGAGGGCGTGTTTTCGGTGAGACGTTTGGGCGCGGCCGAACCAGCGCCTTCGATGGGGACCACCCAGACGGCCGACTGGCGGTTGCCCTGGGATTGATCGCTGATGCCCAGAGTCTTGCCGTCGGGGGAAATGGCGTGATCGTTATTGATATTGGTGAGGATGCCCAGATCGACGGCCACCGGCGCCGCCAGAGCCGCGGTGGGGGGCGTCGAGGCGGGGAGATCGGCCTTGATCTTGAACATCTTGCCGTGGTTATTGAAGTACAGCATGTTGTCGGCCGACCAGTTGGGGGCCTCGGCCCGCTGAAGCTGCGGCTGCGTGACGACGTAGACGGCACGGCGGTCCTTACTGGAAAGCTGGATGGTTTCCAGCGTGGAGACCAGGCCGGCGCGGGCGGCCGGGCCGGTGATCGGGGCCGGCGTGCCTATCGCGACATCGGAAAAGACGGCCTTCTCGATGCGGGCGGCGTTGTGGGCGCAGACGCCCAGGCCGATGTACAAGTCGCCGGTGAACTGGACCTTGCACGCCCCGCCGGCCGGTTGGAGGTCTTTGTCGGATGAGCCGAAGGACATGGAGAGATAGTCGCCGCGTTTTTCGATGAGAACGCGCTTGGGCGCGTTGACCTGGGCCTGGGTTTCGTAGGTGGCCTCGCCCTTGGTATCGCGCCACTGGATTGCGGTCAGGCCGTTGCCGTGGATGCAGGCGTCGGCGTAGGGCGAATTCGGATCGAGCGATTGGCGGATCATGAGGACCGCCTTGCGATGCGGATCGGCCCCGGCGGTGGCGGGGGAGAAGTCGATGGTGGCGGCAAGTGAAATGTCGCCGGTGGCCGGCACTTTCTTCCAGACATAATGAAAAGCATCGGCCGCCAGCCAGAGATTCTCGCCGCCGCCGGAGATGGTGTAGGCCTTCTTGTCCGCGTCATAAACCGCCGAGCCGGGCCCGGTGCTCGATGGCGCGCCGACGTCCGACTGATCGGTGAAGAGACCCAGTGCGCTGTCGGCCGCTCGGCCCATGACGCCAAAGGAAAGGAGCAACGCCGCGAATATCAACAACCGCCGGGTCATGTGTTCCTCCTGCAAAAGAACGGACTGCCGATGACGGCCAATTCGGATCGGGAGCCGCAGGTCAACATGACGGCCCGAATTCCGCCTCGGACAGCGGCCGCCATTGTAATCACTTGGCCGTTGCGACCAAATTGTCAGTGCCCCCGTCTGTCAGTGCCCCCGTCACTCCAGCGTATTCCCGCCGTTCACCGATATCCTCTGTCCCGTGATGAACGCCCCGGCGTCGGAGGCGAGGAATGCGACGGCCTGGCCAATTTCGTTCGGGGTTCCGTGGCGTTTGAGAGGGACGCCGGCGGCGTAGGCGTCAAGGTCCGACTTGGGAACATCGGCATGGCGCTCGGTGGGAACCCAGCCGGGGGCGACCAGGTTCACCGTGATTCCCCATGGGGCCAATTCGCGCGCCCACGAGCGCGTCATGGCCAATTGCGCGCCCTTGGCGGCCACATAACTGGAAAAATTCGCGTTGCCCAGCGCCACCACCTCCGAACCGATCTGGATGATCCGGCCGGCGCGGCGCTGTTTCATGCCGCCAATGACGGCCTGCGTGAGCAGCAGCGGACTCTTGACGAAGAATTCGAATTGGTCGAGGAAGTGCTGCCAGGTCAACTGCTCCAGCGGCAACATCGGCTGCGGCCCCGTCGCGTTGGCGACCAGGATATCGATCGGGCCGAGTTTAGCGGTGACAGACTCGACGAGTTTGCTCACCTGCGCCGGATCGCGAATATCTCCGGCAAAGCTCTCCGCCCGCCCGCCGGCGCCGCGGATTTGAGCGACCACGCCATCGGCCTTGGCCGGGCTGGCGAAGTAGTTGACCGCGACGGTCGCACCGCACGCCCCCAGTTCGACCGCGATTCCAGCGCCCAGTCCGCGCGATGCGCCGGTTACCAGGGCGACATGGTTCGACAGGGAATTGGCGTTTGGTCTGTGATCAAGATTGCTCGATGGGGATGTTTTCATAGTGGGACAATTATAAACTGCAAGCGGCTACCTCAGGCGGTTCTGAAAAGTCGCTGCCGTCGTTTCCCGCCGTCGGTCAAAGGCATTACCCGCACAACTCCGGGTGCGTTTCGGCCGTGTTCGCGCCTCGGCCGCAACACGATATCCACGTCGACATCCAAAGCGTTCAGAATCCCAAACAGCCGGTCAACCGAGTAGCCGGAGTATCGGCCGCACATAAGCTTTGAGACATCCGGCTGGCTCAATCGCAGCCGACCGGCCGCCTGCACCTGCGTCAACCTCAATGCGCGAATGCCATTGCGAATCTGCCGGGTCAACTCGGCCTTCACCTCCAACTCAGCCGCCTCGCCGGCGGTAAAACCCAAATCTGCAAAGACGTTGCCGCTTCCTCGCGTTACCGCAAGCCGCGCACCGTGCTTCCGACCCATCTCGTGCAGCGTTTTCATGTTGCCTTGTCCCTCAGCCATTGTTCGTAGTCAGCCGCAGCCCATTTCAGTCTTGTCGCGATTAAGTCAATCTCATGCTTCGGCGTCGCGATGCCGACCTTGCTCTTCTTCTTGAACGCATGCAGCACGTACACCGCCTCGGCGAAGCGGACCGTATAGATCGCGCGGTACGTATCGCCCCGGCAGTCCTCGACGATCTCCAAAACACCTGCTCCATGAAAGCCCCTGAGCGGTTTGGCGGACGGGTGCTTGTCACCCTTCTGCGCGAACGACAGGGCGAACCCTATGTCGCGACGCGCTTCGGGCGGGAAACCACGAAGGTCGTCCCTGCTGCTCCCGACCCAATGCACCGGCCTGCCCAAAGCGTCGGCCGCCCTGTCCTCGCCCATTATGGTAAAATTACCATAAGCAATGGCTATATGCAAGCCCTTGCGAAATCACGCATCAAAATACTTCGCCTGCGGGTGATGCACGATCAGGGCATCGGTGCTTTGCTCCGGCACCAGCATGAAGTTTTCGCTGATGGTCACGCCGATGCTGCCGGCGTCCAGAAGCTCGACGATCTTGGCGCGGTCTTCCAGGTTGGGGCAGGCGCCGTAGCCGAAACTGTATCGGCTGCCGCGGTATTTCTGCTGGAACAGTTCGCGGATCACCGATGCATCCTCGCTGCCAAAGCCCAGTTCCTGGCGCATGCGCTTGTGCCACGATTCGGCCAGTGCCTCGGCCGATTCGACCCCGAATCCGTGCAGATAGAGATATTCCTGATATTGATTGGCGGCGAAAAGTTCCCTGGCAATCTGCGAGGCCTTGTCGCCGACGGTCACAAGTGACAGGCCGAGCACATCGTACTGGCCGCTCTGGGTCGAGCGGAAGAAATCGGAGATGCACAACCGCCGTCGCGTGGATTGACGCGGGAAAGTAAATCGCATTCGCTCTCTCGGCGTGCCGTGCGGATGGATCGGGCTGACGATGCCCTTGACGCCCAGAGGATTGGGATGGCACGGGCAACTGGCGAATTCCTCGGTCTCATACACGATCAATTCGTCGCCGGAGGATTGAACGGGGAAATACCCATAGACAACGCTCGGCTCAAGCAGATTTTCGGCCACGGCGCGGGCCTTGAGCCTCTCAAACACCGGCCGGGCGGTCTCCTCGATGGATTTGTCGTACTCGTCCTCGGCCATTCCTTTCTTGCGGAACCCCCATTGGCCGACGAACAGCGCCAGCGGATTGATGTATGGGAACACGTGATCCAGGCGGATGCCGGTGACTTTTCGACGGCCCCAGAAGGGCGGAAGCGGGATGGGATTGTCGGCGGCCACATCGCTGCCAGCGGCGGCGACGTTGATATCGACCTGCGGTTTGACGGCCTTGGCGGCGGCCTGATCGCGCTGCGTTTCGCGGTCGCGCTGCTCCTGTTGAAGCTGGGCGCCCTGGCCGGTGACTATGCGGTCCATCGTGTGCAGGCCGTCGAACGCGTCGCGGCAATAGAAGAGCTGCCCGCCGTACAGATCGCCCAATTCCCTGACCGCGTAATGGCGCGTGAGCGCCGCCCCGCCCAGCAGTACCGGCATGCCGATGCCCTGCGAGTTCATCTCCTGGAGATTTTCCTTCATCACGCCGACCGATTTCACCAGCAGCCCGCTCATGCCGATGGCGTCGGCCTGCTTGTCGCGAGCCGCCTTGAGGATGTCGGCCACCGGCTGCTTGATGCCGAGATTGAAGACGGTGTAGCCGTTGTTGGTCAGGATGATATCGACCAGGTTCTTGCCGATGTCGTGAACATCGCCCTTGACGGTGGCCAGCACGATTTTGCCCTTGGACTGGCCGTCGGTTTTCTCCATGAACTGTTCGAGATGCGCCACCGACGCCTTCATGGTCTCGGCGCTTTGCAACACGAACGGCAACTGCATCTGCCCGCTGCCGAACAGATCGCCGACCACCTTCATCCCCTCCAGCAGGATGTTGTTGATGATCTCCAGCGGCGAATATTTTCGCCGCGCCTCGTCCAGATGGGCGATCAAATCGCGCTTCTCGCCGTCGATGATGTGCTTCTTGAGCGCCTCCTCGATCGGCAGATTCTGTTCCTGCGTCTTGGGACCGGCCGTGATTTCGTCGCCGTCGGGAAACAGCGAAATGAACGCCGTCAGCGGATCGAATCCCTCGCGGCGGCGGTCGTAAATCAGATCCAGCGCTGCGTTCCAGCGCGCTTCGGGAATGCGGTTTTTCGGCAGGATTTTTGACGCATGCACGATGGCCCCGGTCAATCCCGCCTCGCGGAGTTCGTGCAGGAACACGCTGTTGAGCACGACGCGCGCCGCGGGCTTCAGCCCGAAACTTACGTTCGACAGCCCGACCACCGTGTGGCAGTTGGGAAGGTGCTGGCTGATGAGCCGCGTGCCTTCGATGGTCTCCAGTGCGTTGGCGCGGTCCGGCTCCAGCCCCGTCGAAACCGGCAGCACCAGCGGATCGAACAACAAATCCTCATCGCGAAGGCCGAACTTGTTCACCGCCAGATCGCGGATGCGCTGCGCGATGGACAGTTTCCGCTGCCGAGTGCGCGCCATCGCGTTTTCCCTGTCCTCGTCGATGCAACCGGCCACAACCGCCGCTCCGTATTTCTTCGCCAGCGCGCAGATGCGACCCAGCTTCTCCTCGCCGTCCTCGAGGTTCATCGAATTGAGAATGCACCGTCCGCCGGCCAGTTGCAGCCCGGCCTCAAGGACGGCGGGATTCGTGCTGTCCAGCATGAACGGCACGCCCGGTTGAATCTGCAGCGCGTAGCGGCGGATGACCTCCTGCATGTCGCGCACGCCGTCACGCCCGACAAAATCCACGCACACATCCAGGCAATGCGAACCCTCGCGCACCTCGTCGCGCGCCATGCTGACCAGGCCGTCCCAATCGTCGGCCTGCAACAGCCGCTTGAACTGCCGCGAGCCGTTGGTGTTGGTCCGCTCGGCCACGATGAAATAGCTGGTCTCCTGTCGCAGATTCACCGCGCTGTACAGGCTGGAAACCTGCGGTTTGTAGATGACATGCCGCGATTTTGGCGGCCGGTTCGTGCCGACCGCGTCGCAGAGCATCTTGAGATGTTCCGGCATTGTGCCGCAGCAGCCGCCGACGATGTTGACGCCGAACTCCTCGACGAACCGCATCACTCCTTTGGTGAAATCCGCCGGATTCATGGGGAAGTTCGCCCGGCCGTCCACCATCACCGGCAATCCCGCATTGGGCAGCGCACTGAGCAATCGCGGCCACGACTGGCTGATCTCGCGGACGACTTCCGTCAGTTCATTGGGCCCGAATCCGCAGTTGACGCCCAGCACCTGCACTTCGCCAAACGGCTCGATCGCCGTGACCAGGGCCGATGAATCCGAGCCGGTCAGCATCCCCGTGCCGCCCTGATCGAACGACGCCTGCACCATGATCGGCAGTGTGCGCCCGGCCTCGGCAAACGCGACATTCGCCGCCGCGATGATGCACTTGATGCACAAGATGTCCTGCTGCGTCTCGATGAGCAGCACATCCGCGCCCCCGGCCAGCAACCCGCGCACCTGCTCGGCATAACTGTCGAGCATCGTGTCCCACGTGACGCTGCCAAGACTGATGATCTTGGTCCCCGGCCCGATCGACCCGACCACGTATTTGGGCCGATCCGGCTTCTCGAACCTGTCGCAAGCCCGCCGCGCGATCTCGGCCGCAACCTTGTTGTTCTCGAACACCCGCTGGGCCATCCCCGCCTCGCCCATCACGATCTTGTTGGCCCCGAACGTATTGGTCTCAACCGCGTCGCACCCGACGGCCAGAAAGGCCTCGTGAATCTCCCCAATCACCTCCGGCCGGGTGAAGTTGAGAATCTCCGATATGTTCTCCTGCCCCAGCCAGTCGCGTTTGAGATCGAAGGACCGCGTCTGCAGATTGGACCCCATCGCCCCATCCAGGACGACGACACGCTGACGAACAAGATCAAGAAACGGCTGGCGCACAGGTCAATTCTCCGCAAACGTTATCGGCGGTTCCGGCAACCGCATCCACACCGGCGAGCATATCATAGACACCGCGTTGATGGCGTGATCGGCCCACCTCACCCCGCGTTTGCGGCACGAGTCCGCTCTCTTGGGGTAACAAAAGGTGACACTTTTTCGTGTTTTGTCACCCTGGGCCGGTGCAGCCCTGCATGAGAATTTCTCATAACTACATATCATAACTACATTTACGCCTCATGGAAGCGGTTCATTGTGCCCCCAGCGCCGGCAAACGGCTACGACGCGAGCCGGTCGGGGCTGTACGGCCGATCCAGGCGGTAGTCGAAAGCACCCAGGTCGTGCTCGATGTCGAGAAACTCTCCTCCAGAGATTTCGAGGCCTATCAGCTCTTCCGCAAGCTTCTCCCGAAATCCGACAATTGTGACCTTGCCGCCTCGGTCGAGAAGACGCTGAAGGTGCGGCGCGTAGCCACCGTCGTGAGCCACAATGACTACATGATTTGCGCACGCGCACATCTTCGCCGAGAGCCGGTCGATTCCCCGGCGGATGAAGTCATCGACTGGGTCGCCGTCGCCGCCAGGTGGAAAACCCTTCGGGGCATCAGGCCAATAGCGGAACTGCCTTAGGCACCGACAAAATGGCCAGTCTCGGTCGCCGATTCGGTTGCCGTTGAGCACATAGTGGGCGTCGAAGTCGACGCGGTAGTAGTGCTCGAGGTTGTCCAGCACACGATTCCAGCGTGGCCACTCGGATGAATTGGGCTTTCCACCCAGCACCTCGCCGCACATCATGCTCATGTTGGGACCGTCAACGAATAGCACCGCTTGGGATTGCGTCTCAATTATCATGGGGATTCCTTTCTGTCTTGCTCTCCACGGGGTCGTTCTACAGTTGAGTCCTGCGCTGGTACCGACCGTACAGGATAAGTGATCCGTAATAGGCAAGATGGAGCACGCGCCGCTCCGCTTCTTCGTCGAGCAGCACGGGCAAGCGAGTTTCTTCCGCCTCGATGACCTTCAGCAGCGTGGCATAGAAGTCATTGGGATCTCGTTGCCATGAACTCATCAAATCGGCTTCAACCTGGTCGATGGTGGCATCCACCAACGCCAGTGTCTTTTCGTTTTCAGAGAACATAAAATACTCTCCGTAATCTTATTTATACAATTTATCATAAATAGAGTACATAAAACTACTAACGGCTTTAAGTTACGCGACTGACCCTGCCTGGTTGGGGCAGGCATTGGGGAGTGCCTCCTGTATCTCTGATATTGCCGGGCTGCTGATCGAATTCTGTCGGCTGGTCCTGGGTTATTCAGGTCCGGCTTTCGAGGCTCGCGCTAGCGAGCCCTCTAACCGTCCATCATACGCGTCGGCCGCGCGAATGCAAGCTAAATCCGAACAGAATTTCGCCGCAACACTAGCCGGCATCGTGAGTTATGATAAATTGAATTCATAAAATATAAATTGGTAAGATTATAAATAGATACTTACTTACGATAAGATAACACGGATAAATAAGGTGAAATAAGATTGATTTTCCATCAAGTGAATGTGGTTCGCGTGCCGGCAGATCAGAGATGGTCGGGAGTCTTTGATGCGCAGAAGTTCATCAAGGACTCCCGACCATCTTAGAATTCGACTCCTTGGATTTGCCGCGGTGGCGTCCTCTACCGGGCACTCGCCGGGGCGATGATCTTGAACGCCAGGTCCGGCTGGCTGGTGGCCGGTATGGAGGCGGTCAGGGTGCCGTTGGCCGCGGTCACATCGCTTGTCGAAATCACCCTGCCCTGGGCGCAATCCCACCATTGCATCGTGTAGACGCCATCGCGCAGGCCTGTCAGCTTCAGGCTCTTTCCGGCGATTGCGCCGGTCATCCAGCCGAATGTCATCTGGTCGCTGGTAATCGCCCACACCCCCGCCACGTTCGTTGGCGCGCTGGTGGGCGGCGCCGGGCGCGATGCCGCGCCGGGCGGTGTTGCCGCCCCGCGTCCGCCCGGGCCGCGCGCACCGCGCGCGGGCACGAGCATCGGGTCGGTTCCCGGGATGCTCACCTTCGCCTGGGCGGGATTCTTCAGCCCGGCGAAGTTGATGTCGGCGATGAACTTGTTGAACGCCGGATATTGCGCTGAAATGCTGTCGTTCCATCCCTGAGTGAATTGCCACAAGAGCGGCGTGATCGATATCCCCGCCGCCATGGCCGACCAGATCTTGGCGTGCGACACCGCGCCGTCGCGGTCGGCGCCGGTCTCACCCATGATGCACGGCTTCTGATAGCCGTTCCACAGTTTCTGCACGGTGGCGGCGATGTTGGGCGGCGAGTAATTGCCGTAGACCTCCGTATTGGGCAGGTCGTTGGCCTTGTTGCCCTCATCCCAGAAACTGCCGTGCGAGGCCGTCGTCGGATGCCTGAAGGGATCGTTGGTCTGGAAGAACCTGGCGATTTTGGCGGCCCATTGATTAGCCCCGGCCTGATCGGCAACCCAGCCGTTGGTGCCGGAAATTTCATCCACCGTCTGCCAGCCGACGATTCCGGTGCTGTATCCCCAGCGCGCGATGATGTAGCGGTATTGCTTCTGCTGATACGCCCAGGAGGTTTCGTCGGTGTAATACTTGGCGCTGGTGACAATGTCCTTGTACGGATTCAGCGACCAGGCGGCCTTCCAGCCGCCCAACTGCTCGCAGCCGTAATCGTGCGGCAGAATGACCAGGATCATCCCCATGTTCCGGGCTTCATTCCAGTTGATCAGAGTGTCCAGTCGCGTGCATTTCTGCTGGTCGTACCTGCCGATTCCCGAGGCGGTCGACTCGATGAGCCTGGTCCCGCCGCCGGAGTCATAGGTGCCGTTCCAGTACACGTAGGTGTTGAACCCCAGGGCCTTCATCCGATCCAGGGTCTGAGTGCTGACGCTCCACGCATGGCAGCACCCCACGCCATAGAAGGATGTTCCGTCGTCGCATTGGAGATACCGATTGTTCGGCGCCACTTTCACCCAGCCGTGCAAATCCGAGTCCTTGCAGATGAATGTCCCCGCCTGGCTTCTGGCCGTTCCCTTGGCGTCGGTGGCGCTGACGAGATAGCTCCAATTCCCCGTCTCGTTGGCGGCAAAGCGCACCCTGAACGTCGTGCCGTCATAGAAACCGTTGACCTTCCAGACTTTCTTTGATGGCGCGGTGAACTGGGCGGACAGGTCGATCTGGTCCGGGTCGTATGGATTGGCGTAGGTCTCTGACAACCCGACCGTCAGTTCGAGCTTCGCGTATTTGCCAATGGCATCCGCGTTGCTGGTGACCGACGTGATCGCCGCCGAGGCCGGCAAGCAACACGCGGCCAGAAGGGCGCAGAAAACGCACGAAATCGCGAACCTAGGAAGACACGAATTTGTCTGGTGCATACGTGGTCTCCACGGGAATGGACTACTGATCCTCATCGGCCTGCCGGGGTGATGGGTTCCGGGAGAGTTGCGGCGCTTCCGGCGGTTTGGCGCAGGCGCGGGGAACATCCCCAGGCAGTCCATGAGTAGTGTGCCAGTGTACCATTGGCTTGGATGCCGGCAAGTCCACCGAGGCCGCCGCCCGCCGCCTGAGAGTGCCCGAATTTCCGGGAGGCCGCCTTTTCCTCCTCCCCTTGTACTCAGGGGGACCGAGGTGGGGGTTCTTCGCCAGAGGTGCTGCCATCTCGAAGCCGCGACCGACGCCATAGCGGTCGACCCCCACCCAACCCTCCCCCTGGGTACAGGGAGAGGGCAATAAAAGGCGGTCCCGCATGGATTTACACTCGCCCGGAAAATCGGGCACTTTCCCGCCGCCTTGAGTGATCGCCCAAACGGCTGTAGAATCTTGATTTAGCGTATAGTGAGTCACCACAAAGGTTTACCATGATTGACAAGGCGGAGCATCCTCCGGTACCGCAGGCGTTTGCCGAATTGGGCATACGGCCGTCGATATTGCGGGCGCTGGCGGAATTGAAATACACCGAGCCCACCGACATTCAGCGCATGCTCATCCCGCGGGCGCTGACGGGGGTGGATATTCTCGGGCAGGCGCGCACCGGCACCGGCAAGACGGCCGCGTTCGCCATACCGCTGCTGCAACGCATGTCACCCGGCATCGCCACGCAGGGGATTATTCTCGTCCCCACGCGCGAACTGGCCGTGCAGGTCCATGCGGAAATCGAACGCATCGGCCAGTATACGCCGATCCGGGCCGTGGCCGTTTACGGCGGGCAGAAGATCATGGCGCAGATGAAATTCCTGCGTCATGGGCCGGAAATACTGGTGGGCACGCCCGGCCGGGCCATTGATCTGCTCGACCGGCGGATCGTCAATCTGGAGAATGTTCGCTATGTGGTGCTGGACGAGGTGGACCGGATGCTGGATATCGGGTTCCGCGACGATATCCGCAACATCCTCAGCCGGGTCCGGTCGATCCGCAGACAGCTTCAAAGGTCGGATGAGGGCGACGAATCGCGCGGTGATGAATCGCGCAGCGCCGAAATGCCCGAAACTCAAGCGCCCGCCGCCGAGGCGCCGGCGCTTGCCTCAAACCAGGCCAATGCGGCGGTGCCAGCCGGCGCGCCGGCCGGGGATTCGGTTCAGACTATTTTCGTATCCGCGACGATTTCCGGGGATATCGAGAAACTCGGCCGGCAGTACATGCACGAGCGGGTCGAGAAACTGGTCGTGCCCGGCACGGACGAACGGCCGACAGTGGCGAGCGTCTCGCAGTTTTATGTTTCCGCGCAGCCGTGGGACAAATACCGCTGCATGCTGGCGCTGTTGCGTCAGGAAAATCCGGACCTGGCGATCGTGTTCTGCCGGACCAAGCGCGGGGCGGAGAAGCTGGCCCGCAAGCTGCACGCGGACGGGATCGAATGCCGCGAGATTCACGGCAATCTGGATCAGACCAAGCGCGAGAAGGTCATGAAGAATTTCCGCACCGGTAAATTCGACGTGCTGATCGCCACCGACCTGGCCAGCCGCGGCATCGACGTCGCCGATATCAGCCACATCATCAACTACGACGTGCCGGAAGACCCGGAAGTGTACGTGCATCGCGTCGGGCGGACCGCACGCATGGGCGCCAAGGGAACGGCCTTCACGCTGGTCTCCAAGGACCAGGGCCCGGAACTGACCAAGATCGAATCGCTCATCAACATGATCATCCCCCCGGCCACGGTGGAGGGTTTCACACCCTCGCCCACACCGGCCGACTGGATCGAGGAATTCCCCGGCGAGGCGACCGAACCGTCCAAGCCGATCGTCAGCCGGTTTGAGCGTCCGTATGGCGCCGGCGCGACATCGCCCGCCGCGCCGGTGGATTCAGCCGATCCCTCCGCCGAGCCCGCCAAACACGTCGGCCCGCCGCGAACGATCGGGAGCAAGATCCCGGTCAATCGAAGGCATAAGCGGCGAAGGTAAGCGGCTTTTCGCCGAGCTCTACGTATGAGAAGGATTCGTCGCGGCTTTTGACGCCGGCGGCGCCGCTCGCGTTATCAGTACGTGACCCACGCGCTTCTTCTGGACTGTGACCACACGCGCCACGAAGTCGCCCATAGCAACCTGATCCCCCGGCCGGGGCCATCGGCCCAGGTGTTGCACGATGTAACCGCCGACGGTATCGACCTCGCCGGTGTCCAGGTTGGGCACGTCGATCCGCTCGCGCAATTCGTGCAGCGGATACAGGCCGGTCAGGCGGATCGAATCGCCCTCGCGGACGAAATCGCCGGGACCGGCCGTGTCGAATTCATCCTCGATCTCGCCGACGATTTCTTCCAGCACGTCTTCGAGCGTGACGATGCCGCGGGTGGCGCCGTATTCATCGACGACGACGGCCATGTGCAGATGGCTGGTTTGAAACTGCCGCAGCAGGCGCGGGGCGGGCAATTGCTCGGGGACGAAGATCACCTGCCGCTTGATCTCCTGCAGGTCGATTTCGCCGGAGCCGATGACGTGCATGCTGGAGCCGGGCAACCCGGTGGGGATGGCGATGGCCGGGCCGGTGGGATTGCGCTCGTCGATGAATTTCAGCTTGCCCGCGACGAGCTTGAGGTGGTTGAAGAGGTCTTTCATGTGGATGACGCCGACGACGTGATCGATATCGCGGTCGCACAGGGGCAGGCGGGTGTAGGCGCTTTTCTGCACGGTTTTGAGGAGCTGGCCGATGGGCTGGCCGAGCAGGAGAAAATCGACCTGCGAGCGTGGCGTCATGATCTGGCGGACTTTGAGGGTTGAGAAATCAAAGGCGCTGGCGAGGAGGCTGGCGTTGCCGGTGCCGATGGTTCCGCGCGCGGTGGCTTCGGCGATCAGGGCGCGGAGTTCGGCCTCGGTGGGAGCGGGGGACGATCCGCTCTTGAGCATGGCGCTGGCGCCGGTCCACTTGAGAACCTGCCGCGTCGTGGTGCTGAGCGTCCAGATCACGGGATAGAACATCATCGCGAACGTCGCCAGCGGCAGTGCGATGATCGGGAGCAAGCGGTCGGCGAACCGGATCGCCCAGGTCTTGGGCGCCTGCTCGCCGATGACGATGTGCAGACACGTGCTGATCGCCAGGGCCAGAGCGATTGAGATCGCCGTGAGATGCGCGGGCGGAATGTGTATCCCCCGCAACAGCGGCGCCAGCAGCCCGCCGATGAGCGGTTCGGAAATCGCGCCCAGGCCCAGGCTCGACAGCGTCACGCCCAGTTGCGTGGCGGAGAGGTAGAATTCCAGGCGTTTCTTGATATCCAGGCTGAGTCGAATCCGCAGCCCGCCGTGCGTTTCGGCTTCAAGCCGGGAGAGCCGAGCCCCGACGGCCGCAAATTCCGACGCGACGAAAAATGCGTTGGTCGCCACCAGCGTCAGCGTCGCCAGGATCTTGAGGACGACATCCACGCGCCGCGTTGTACCGCCCCGGCCGTGTGCGGGCAAATAATGCGAATCAACCGCAAAGACGCCACGTCGCTGAGAAGAAAAATACGCGAAGAATTCCTGGGTTGAATTTGAAATCTGAAATTTGAGGAGGGAATTGCCCTCTGCGCCTCTGCGCCTTTGCGAGGGGCATTCTTTTCCGTGAACCGCCTATAGGAAGATTATCCCTCGCAGAGGCGCAAAGGCGCAGAGATAAGATCAGGGCAGAATTTTCGACCTGGTTCATTTGCCATCTGAGATTTGAAATTCAATCCACCCTGGCGTCTCCGTGTCTTTGCGGTCAATCCGTCTTCTTCATCCCCGCGGCCGCAGGGCAAGGATCAATTCGATTTCGCCGCTGGGGCGGTGAAGTTCCTGGGCGATCTGCTGGCTGGATCGGCCCTGGTCGGCAAGGCGATAGATTTGGGCGTGGCGGGCATCGGGCTGAACCGGCGGGTCGGGCGGGACTGGTTCGACCGGGCTGATTCTGCCGGATTCTTCCGGCCCGCCGGTTGATGCCGATGAGCCGTTGCCGTTTTTTGGTCCGCCGGCCGTGGCGAGGCGGGCGATTTTTTCGTCCGCTTCCTTGATGAGCAGTTCGAGTTTGGCGGCGCGGGTATCAAGTTGCGCGGTGATCTGCCGGGCCATTTCGGACAACTCGACCACCAGGTTGGACATCTGCCGCTCGAGCGCCCGCTGCTGGGCCAGCGACGTCTTGAAGATCGGCTTTTCGAGGGGATCCTTACGTTTTCGCCACGAGCGCAGGACGATCCAGATGCACAACAGGATCGCAAACGCCGTCAGCGCCCATCGCGCGGTCGGGTCGATATCCAGCATCGGTAAGTCGCCAAACATGACCGCGTTATCGTGACCAGCCGACGCAATGGATGCAAGCGGACGGGACGGTTCAGCAGGGCCGAGCGTGAGTAACCGCGCCCGAACCTTATCCCTGAGTACAGGGCGAGGGCGGAAAGAGAGGGCCGCCGGCTGAGTTGCGCACAGCCAGTGTCGCCAAGTCGCGCACCTCGATCATGGCCCGGCCGGGGCAGTGGTCGGGGTGGTGGGTCGCTGCGGCTGGGTTGCGGCGGGAGTGATCGGCGATGGCGCGGTTGTTGGCGGCGCGGGCGGGCGGGCGGGATTCGGGAGGGTTGCGCGATTGGTGGTTGGCGGCACGGCGGCGCGGGCGGCGCGCGTGGCGGCCGGTCCGCGGGTGGCGGATGGCGCTGGGGCCGGCGGGCGCACGGTTGGAGGCACGGGCACGGGCGTGACGACGGACGGCGGGTTGTTGACCCGTCCGCCACGGCCGCTGGCGCCGATGTTCACTGGGAGGCTGGGCGGGCTGGCGGCGATGCTGTTGGCGACGCCGTTGCTGTAACTTCCGCGCCCGCCCTTGGGGCCGGGCTGTGCGGATGAACCGGCCGGTCTGGCGAGAATCGGCTGTGGCGCCGGTGCGTTGGGCGGTATGAGTTCGATCACCTGCCAGATGACCGGTGGGGCGGGTGTTTCTTCAACTTGCTGAACGTTGACAATTCCGAGTCCGCCACCACCGCCGCGGCCGCGGCCACCGCCCCGGCCGCCGAATCCGCCGGGACCACCCGGCCCGCCGCCGGGACCACCAGCGACAATGCCGCCCAGCCCGCCGCGTGCGCCGCGGCCACCCCCGAGAGCGCCGCGGCCCGCGCCGCGGCCGCCGCCGCCGCCGAACGCTCCACCGCCACCGCCCCGGCCGCCGGCGGTGTTCACAGCGACTTCCATCGGCGGGAAGGGAACCTGTTCGGTCCAGATGGCGACAAGGCGAGTGCGCAATTTCGCGTTATTGGGGAACACGCCGGTCGCGGCGGCGTTGAACTGGGTTCGCGGCACGATCCAGAAACTTCGCACGCCCTGGGCATAATGCCTGGCAATCAGATCAAGCTGCTTGGCCGCCAGTTGCGCATCGGTGAGCTTGCCGACTTCTTCCTTGAGCTTCTCGGTGCGCTCGATCTGGAAGAGCATCGGTTGGCCGTTATCGACCTGCGTATTGAAAGTCCGCACCGATGTCGAAGTGAAAGCCTGATTCGTGTAGACGGTGTAATCGCCGACGAATTGAAGATCGTTGAGCAGATTGTCGTTATCGACAAAGACCAGCGAACCTTTGGGAATGCCGGCCGGTTCCAGCATGCCGTCGACGTGAACCTGGTGGGTGATCATGTCGGTGGCTTCGGCGACGCCGAGGTTGTTGTAAAGCTGGGGCTGCATGACCTGGCCGACAACCTCATAGGCGCCAATACCGGCGGAGATGAACGTCAGCACGCCGCCGCCAACCGCGATGGCCGCCAATTGGCTTGTTCCCAGAAACGGCGAGATGAACCTGAGCAGGTGGGCCGAGACGACGCCGACGACGGAAATCGTTCGCGCCCAGATGTTTTTGAAGAGACCGGCGTAGATGAGTGAATCGGGATCGCAGCGCAGCGACAAGAGCCAGCGGCAGGTGGAATCGATGATCCCGCCGGGCATTCGCGGATCGCGCCACAGCGGTGCGGCCGCATACGAAACAACCCAGAACGCGCCGACAATCAGCGGCGGCAGAACGGTCTCGAAAAAGCGCATGTAGCCGATCTGCGTGATCGACTGTCCGGGCGGATCCCAGTAATAGGCGGTGTAAATCAGGATGCTGGGAACGGCCCAGGTCAGCAGCATAAGCCCGATTCGCCAGCTCTTGAACAGCAGCATGACGATGCCGGCGACGCCCAGCGGCAGGATGAAAAACAGGCCGGTCTGGTACAGCTCGCGGACCATCGGCTCCCAGTTGGCCCAGAAATTGGGCCAGGAGAATCCGGTGCTCTCGTTGGTGGAATCGTATCCGCTGAGCGTGCCGAAATGGGCCAGGTTGTAGGCGAACAGCAGGGCGACCGGCAGTGTCCAGAATGCGCCCAGGATAAACGACTCGGCCCAGGTTTGGAGTCGCTTGAAGCTGATGTTGGTGATGCACGCGATCAGGACCGGCAGGCCCAGCAGACCTTCGGTATAGCGCACGCCGGTGGCGTATCCGATGAGGAATCCGGCCAGAGCGGCCCGCCAATATCCTCGATCCTGCCACCAGCGAACCAGGAAAAAGAATCCCCAGGTGACAAGACAAAGGCTGGTGGCGTGGCTGTTGGGGTTGTCGGCAAGCTGCAGCGTGATCGGGCTGAACCCCAGCGCCAACATGGACATGAGCCCGCCAAACGATCCCACGATCGCCCGGGCCAGCAGGAAAATGCCCAGCAGCGCCAGCGATGTGGCGACGGGACTGCGGAGATAGACGGCCGCTGTCCCGCCGGTGAGCTTGATGATCGTCGCGTCGATCACCGCCAGGCCGACGGGATATTTCGGATAGAAATCGTCCCAGGGGGTGACGAACCACATCCGGCCGACAAAGCTGAAGGGATCGGTGGGCCGCAGAGCGGTGGAACCGGTATCGAGCAGGAGCTTGGCGCCGACAAGATAGGCGTTTTGGTCCACGCCGGTGTTGGCCGGGGCCTCATAGCTGCGGACAAAGTAGTAATACCCGACCGTGATCGCCAGGGCGACGACGAACATAAGTGTACGCCGCAGCGGGGTTTCCGGCTTCCACAGCAGCGATGGAACCTTGCCTTTGAGCGGTGGGGATTGCGGCATTGGGAGCACCGGCCTGGGCACGGCGCGCGGCTGCAACTCCACCCCCTCGATGGGCTCCGACAGGCTCATCGGCTCGTAAATCGACATGGCTCCGTCATCTCCTCAACCGGCCCCTGCTTAGTACCCGATTGGCTGCGCCTTGTTGCAATGGCGGCGGCCGCCGGCAAACTTGGCAGAGGGCCGAATCCTGTTTTCCTGCTTCCAGCGATGGCTTTCGGCGGATTATGAGACAATCTGGGCAGTGCTTCAAACCCGCTGAGCCGTTTCGCTTGGCGATAGTTTCAAGACCTTAACAGGTTCCGCTCGAGATTGAAGGTGGCTCCGCACGGACTGTATGCATAGGCAATAGCCATACAACCTATTGTGGTTTACGTCTAACCGCTCCATCACTGCCAATTCTGTTCGGCTGTTAGATACCCGCGCCGAAAATTTGCCGCGGGCTAGACAAATCCCGCCGCCATGTCACTCTTATCCGTTAGAACACGATGACGGAGCCTTCGGCAAACGCGCTGGTCACGGCCTTGGCGACCGGTCAGCCGGGCGCGTACGCTGTGCTCTACGACCGGGTTGGCCCGATTTTGCTCCGCGTGGCACGTGTGATGCTCGGAGCGGCGGACCAGGCCGAGGATGCCGTGCAGGATGTGTTCGTTGAGCTGGTGCGCCAGCGCGATCGGCTGGGCCGGGTCGTGGATTTGGACGCGTATCTCTTTGCCATGCTGCGCCACGGCGTATGGCGGCGGCTCAAGCGGCACAGCGCCGAGCAGGAGCATTTGCGCCGGTTGCAGCGAGTCAGGCCGGCCGCGACCAGCGATCCTGAGCCGTCTTGCGCCGATGAATTGTCCCTGGCGCTGAAAACCCTGCCGGCCGAGCAACGCGAGGTGATCGCATTGAAAATCGACGCCGACCTGACGTTCGCGCAGATCGCTGACATCCTGGGCGTGAATCCAAACACGGCCGCCAGCCGCTATCGCTACGCACTGGAGAAATTTCGGCGAATTCTGGAGCCATGACCATGAACCCGGACCCAATGAGCGAGGAATTGATCGAATTGGAGAAGCGGCTGCGGTTTCGGCCGGTCGAAGGTCAGCCGCCCGAATTGCGCCAGCGCGTTTTGAACGCGGTCGCGGATGCCGTGGCGCAGACGCCCGCGCCGGCGGTGCCCGCGGGACGGTGGGATATTCGGTACTGGGCGGCTGTTGCGGCGGTGGTGTTCGTTATTCTGAATCTCTCGATGATCTCGGCATCGCAGACCGAATTTTCGGCGGGGCCGGCAGTCAGTCCCGATCAACTGAAGGCGGAGATTCAGACTCTGCGGCAACTTGAGTCGCAACCGGAAAGGCCATTCAAATGAACTTCGCACTGCTCTGGATTGACATCTTGACCGTGGCGCTGCTGTGGGCGGCGACGGGCGTGGCGATTGCCGGCCGGTCTACACGCGCTTGGGATCGAAACGCCATTCTGGTCGTGGCTTTCGGCATTCCCGCGTGCTTTCTGGGAGCGTTCTTCTATGGATCGGCGATGGCGAAGTTCACCACGAAGATGGAGCCAACCTGGTTTGGTTATGCGCTGTCGCTGCTGGTGGCGTATCTGGCGGGCGCGTCGATGATCTTCCTCGCGGGGAGGCGATGCCAGCAGGGGCTGCCGCCGGCCGCCGCGAATTGGGGACGCGCTCCGCTGGCGCTGGGTTGTCTGGTGGCCGTGGCGGTCGGATATATGACGCTTTGGAACATGGATGTCGCGATCCGGGCACGTTGCGCCATTGAAAGCGTTAGAGTCAAAGCTTTGTACCTGGCGACGTTGCCGGCCATTGCCTCCGATTCACAAAACGCGGCTACCATCTACGACAAGGCGTTTGCCAACCTGAAAGCCGATCATGGCGATGACGTGAAGAACCCGCCCTTGGGGAACAATGAGGACTTCGATCCGAACGAACCGGCCACCATCGCATTTCTCCAGCGGCAGGCGCCGACTCTGGCACTGTTGCGTCAAGCGGCCGCTCTTCCGGCCTGCCGGTTCGAGCAGGATCTTGCCGATCCGCAACTCGATGTGATGTTGACCGGCGATCTCAATTTTGAGCGGCACACGGCCTATGTGCTGCGCCTGGACGCCAGCGAGGAACTGGCTCGTGGGCATGTGTCGGCGGCCATTGCCGACACCGCCGCTATTTACGGAATGAGCCGGCACTTTGCCCAGCGCCCGATGCTGGTCAGCGGATTGGTCGGCATCGGCATCGGCGCTCTGGCCGACAAGACGCTGGAAGACGCATTGCCGGCCGTGACCAATCGCGATGAACTGGCCGGATTACGTCTGGCCCAACTCCCACCGATGGGGCGGATGTTGCAGCAAGCGCTTCGGGGCGAGGAGGAGTACGGATTGGCCCTTTATGGCGGTGAGCTTCGGGATGTCGTCAACGCCAAGCCGGTGTCGGGGAACAATCCGCAGGCGCAGCTCCTCGCAATGGGGATTTTCGGTCGCGTCTTCGTTCTCGACAGTGATGACTACATGTCAATGATGAACAACTATCAGAATTGGGCGACGCAGCCTTATTACGCAATTGAAAAGCAGGCGTTCGATGGCGGCGGCCGTGGTCATGGAGTGTTCGTGTCGATCCTCCTGCCGTCCATGTCGCGGATGCTCATCACCTGCGGCATGATCGAGGCGACCGACGCCTGCGCAGAAGTGGCCGTCGCCATGACGCGGTTCCGGCTCGATCACGGCGCGATGCCGGCGCGGCTGGACGATCTTGTGCCCGATTATCTGGATGCGGTTCCGACGGACCCCTTTGACGGCAAGCCGATAAGGCTGGCGGTCAAGCCGGACCGCTGGATCATCTACAGCGTCGGCCCGGACGGCGTGGATAACGGCGGGGTTGAGATGGATAAGAACCGAAAGGGCGATGTGATCTTCACATTGCGGGCGGCCGGGGCGAGTGCGGCGACCAAGCCGTGAATGGGCGGCAAATCCTGATCGTGCCGCACCAGAAAGGAGCAACCCAATGGCCTTTGGATTTCTTTGGGTTGACATGTTGATGGTGTCGTTGTTGTGGGTGGCGGCCGGGGCGGCGGTTGGGGGGCGAATCTCGCGCAAGTGGGTTCGCTATGCTTTGCTACCGATGACATTGGGCATTCCGTTGGCGGCGCTGGGGATGTTCGTCTATGCGGCCGCGATGGCGAAGTACTCCATCCAGATCGAGCCCAACTGGTTTGTTTACGCGGTTTCGCTGGTGGTGGCATATCTTGTGGGTGCGTCGCTGATTCTGGGTGCGGGGCGTCGCCCCAGGGTAGGATCGCTTTTGGCGGCTGCGCGGTGGAAGGCCGGACTTTTGGCGTTGGGGTGTCTCGTGGCGTTGGCGCTGGGATATATGACGCTCTGGAACATGGATTTGGCAACGCGAGCAAAGTGCGCGATTCAAAGCGCCAAGGCCAAAGTTCTTTATCTGGCAACATTGCCGGCCATAACTACCGATGCCCAGAACGCAGCGCCCGTTTACGAAAAGGCCCTGGCAAAGTTGTGGGACGATGCGATGCAGAAGCCCGGTGGCGACGACGCGTTTGCAGGGTTTTATTCTGACAAATTCGATCCGAACGACCCGGCCCTGCTGGCGTATCTCAAGCGACAGGATTCCACGATCACCATGCTGCATCAGGCAGCCGCGCTGCCGGCGTGCCGGTTCGACGAGATTGTGACGAACATGGACTACGTCGCGCTGCACGAAATGCAGAACAAGGTGCGCATCGCGAATATAACGCTCAAAATGCACTCGCTAGTGGAGATTGCCCGCGGGCACACGTCATCGGCCATTATCGATGCGGCCACGCTGTATGGAATGGGCCGGCACATGGGCCAGCAGTCCGATCTCGGGTCCGCCCTGCTGGGTTTTGGGACATGTGGTATGGCCGACGGCGTACTGGAAGCGGCGCTGCCGCAGGTGGCCAATCGCGATGAACTGGCCAGTCTGCGGTCGGAAGAATTGCCGCCGCTGCGGGAACTGTTCCAGCGTGCGCTTTGGGGAGATGAGGTCTACGGGTTGGCGCTTATTGATCGCATGCCCGCCAGCGACTGGGAAACTCTGGAGCGGGATGTGTCGGGCGCGGGCACAACCGCCCTGTCGATCGGGAGCGGTCCGGTACGGGTCTTCCGGCGAGTTTTCTTTCTTGATGCGGACGTTTATCTCGCCCGCATGAATGACTACCAGACATGGGCCGCGCAGCCCTATTACAAGATTCGGGATCTGCTGTCGAACCCACGAAACGGCTATCGCCCGGACGCGTCCAGTGCGGCGAGCTTTTCGATCAGCCGACTCGCGTTTGCCACGATCGCCATGTGCGAGGCGGAAAATGCCTGCGCATTGGCCGGTGTCGCAATGACGCGTTACCGGCTCGATCACGGCGCGATGCCGTCGCGATTGGACGATCTCGTCCCAGCGTATCTGGACGAGATTCCGACGGACCCGTTCAATGGCCAGCCGATCAAGCTGGCGATCAAGCCGGACAAGTGGATCATCTACAGCGTCGGCCCCGACGGCATTGACGATGGCGGAGCGGAATACAAGCTTGGCAAAGGCGACATCACGTTCACACTTCGACCCGCCGGGGCGGATGCGACGACGAGGCCGTGACGTGGCGGACAAAAAGTGGCTGAAATCTCGGTCTTACCTCCCAATCAGCTTGTCGGGCGCAAGCACCGTTATGCCCGGATAACGAGAGAAGTCGCGCTCGTTGAGGGTCAGGATTTGCGTGATGCCATGCAGGGTCATAGCCGCGACGAGTTTTGCGTCGTGGACCTGAACCCCAAGCACCCGGCGAGATACGACAAGCTGCCGCCAGCATTGATAAAGTCCTGGAAGGTCCGGCAGGACCGTAAATATGCGCTCCAGCATGCGCAGGCGTTTCTCGGCTTGTTCGACTGTGAGGCCCAGGCCGCCTCGCGCATAAACCGGACGAGTGCAGACGTTCCAGAATTCCGCGACGTTCTGCAGCGTGGTCACGTTTTGTTCTCCGCGGCTCTTGATCGCCCGCACAGCGCTTCAGGCCGATTCATGCAGAGGATCCTCCCGGTCCAGAGCGCGGAGCAGAATATTGGTATCAACGAGAACGGGCATTCAATCATGGTCTGCGTAAATGTCGGCGCGAGAAAAATCCGCCGGCAAGGCCCCAAGTCGTTCCGGGTTGGCCGCGAAGAATTCGTCAAGAATTTTGTCAAAATCCTCCGCCGATTTGCAGTCGGCAGCGACGGTGTTGCCCGATGCTGCGAGTTTTTCCTCGATAGCTTCGCAGATGAGTGCAGAGAGGTCTTTCCCCGATGCGGCCGCTTGCTCGCGGAGTCTGGCTTCGGTCTCGGAAGGCAGTGAAATCGTAACCGTCATCGGCATCTCCCTTTCGGACTCATTGTATCGCAGACTCGTGCAGGGCACATCGAAAAGCCAATTCGTTGAGGGCAACCTCCGTCAGTTGCCGCTGCCGATCGCAGTGAACTCCTCCACATGGACCACAATATACTGCACCGCATCTGCCAGCCGTTTGCCGGCCAGGCGGCTGGAGCGCCAGAGGCGGATAAGTTCCAGGATCAGCCAGGGCCGGCGGAGCAGGCCGAGCGACAGTGCGCCGGCGCGGATTTGGCCGGTCGGGCCGATCCACGTCAGGGCAGCGGGGTTGATGGCTTCGGCAGCGGTGTCGGTAATGGCGCGGACGATCAGCAGCGGTACGCCGGCGAGCATGGCGGCACGCCGCGCGGCGTCGGATTCCATATCGACGGCCAGGGCGCCGATCTGTTTGTGCAGCAGCGACTTTGCTGACGGAGTTGTGACCAGTTTGGCTTGCGTGACGATCCGGCCGGCTGTCCAGGGGCCTTCGACGGGCTTGATTGGATCAATCCCATCCACGACGACATCGCCCACAGCCAGAGCCGGGTCCAAACCTCCAGCGAAACCGGCCAGGACGACCAGTCGTGCCCGGCGCGTTGCGGCCGGGTCGGGGATATGAATGCCTTTGGGCCCGATCACGGTGATGCGGACGGTCCAGCCGGATGGTGTGTGGAGCGGGGCCGTTTCCGCCCCGGCGGGGGGCTTTCCCATGCCCAGTGCGTGGCGGATCGTCCGGGCTTCAAGCCCCAGCGCCGTCCAGAAGTGAATCTCGCCCGGCGCTTGCGGATTGGAGGCACCCGGAGGGGTGTCGGAATCACTTGTCATTGGCAACATCTTGGCCCGGCGGCGGTAGAATAACAATTGACACCGCGCGCGGGCGGGTTATTGTTTGGTGCGCCCGTCGGATGTCATCAGGCGACCTGCAAGGAAACCGCGCCATGTCCTCTCAAGAAATTGCCCCGTTGTCGAGTCGCAATCCTCCTCGTTCGGCCCGGCCGGTGCGCGCCGAAGCCCTCGAAAAGCGAGTCCTCCTGGCGGCGGTCTTGAATTTCAGCGTGGGCGGCGCCATCGCCGTCGGTACGTTGCCGGAAGATGTTGTTCTGAGCGATCTCAACGGCGACGGCAAGCTCGACATCGCCACCGCCAATTACGGGTCCAACAACGTCAGCATTCTGCTCGGCAACGGCAATGGCACATTCAAAGCCGCGGTGAATGACGCCGTCGGAACCGGCCCGGCCGCTCTGGCCGTGGGCGATGTCAACGGCGACGGCTATCCCGATATCCTTACAGCCGATTACAACTCGGCCGTCAGTTTGCTCCTGGGCAGCAAGACGGGCACGTTCAGCGCGTTTCAGCCGGTCAACGCCGATGTCTCCAACGGGGCGATCGCCCTGGCCGACATCAACGGCGACGGCAAGCTCGATATCATCAGCACTGATTCCGGTCCCGTCCGCACGCTCCTGGGCAACGGCAACGGAACCTTCCAGGCCCAGACGATTGTGAACACCGGCTATTACGCCCGCAGCATCGCCGTGGCCGATCTGAACGGCGATGGCAAGCTCGACATCATCGCCGCCGATTTCTCCAACGTGGCGGTGAGCGTTCTGCTCAATCAGGGCAACGGCACGTTCGCCGCACCGGTGGCCTATCAAACCGGTACTTCCCCATCCGATGTCATCGTCACCGACGTCAACGGCGATGGGAAGCCGGACATCATCACCACCAACGCAGGCGATAACTCCGTTACGGTGCTGCTGAACAACGGCAACGGCACGTTCCAGACCCCCAAGACGTTCGCTGTCGGCACCAGCCCCTATTCCGTTGTCGCCGGTGATTTCAACGGTGACGGCAAGATCGACCTGGCCGTCGCCAATCGCACCAGCAATAACGTCTCGATCCTGCTGGGCAACGGCGATGGCACGTTCCAGGCGGCGCAGAATTTCACGGTTGGCAACGGCCCGATCGCGCTGGCGGTGGGCGATGTCAACGGCGACGGCAAGCCCGACCTGATCGTCGCCAATCGCACCGACGGCACCATTCAAGTCCTGACCAACACCACCACCGGCGGGACTTTCACGTCAACCACCGGAGGCACTGGCACAACAGGCAGCACGGGGACGACCGGGACGAGCGGAACCACGGGAACGACGGGCAGCACAGGAACAACAGGCACGACCGGCACAACCGGCTCGACAGGCACAACAGGCACAACCGGTACGACCGGTACAACCGGCACGACAGGAACAACGGGCACGACCGGCACCACTGGTACAACCGGCACCACAGGCTCGACTGGCTCCAAGGGCACCACCACCAGCACCCCGGCGTTCGCGACGCTCAACAGTGCCGGCCTCTTCTCTGTCACGGGCACCAGCGGCAACGATGTCATCACCATCCAGCTCGACCCCACCGGCGCCACCGTCACCGCCACGCTCAATGGCACCGTCTCCAGCGGCTTTGCCTACTCGAAGATCATCGCGTTTGAAGTCTCGGGCGGTCAGGGCGACGATGACATCTCCATCGGCGCCGGACTTCCCGGCTTCCTTATGAAGGGCGGCCTGGGCAACGACACCCTCATCGGCGGGGCCGGCAACGACACCATCATGGGCGGTGCCGGCGACAATGTGATGGAAGGCGGGCCGGGCGACGATTATCTCTACAGCAAGGGCACCGACCTCGTCGAAGGCGACCAGGGCGACGATTCACTGGTTGCCGTCGGCGCCGGCGATACGCTCCGCGGCGGGCAGGGTGATGACACCATCCTCGCCGAAACTGGCGGCGATTCAATATTCGGCGGCGCGGGCAAGGATCTCATCTACGCCAACAACAACGGCCCCGACACCATCGACGGCGGCCCCGGCAATGATATCGCCTACGTCGATGCCTCTGGCATCGATCAGGTCGTGAACGTCGAGCAGATCGTCCTGGCCACTCCGCAGTGACCAGTGCCGCTTTCGCAAACGACGTGCCATCGACAGATCGCGCCATGCGCCCTCGCGCAGCCGTTTCCCCACGCGACATCTTGCAAGCGACGGCGGCAGGGCGACAATTGCTCCTGGCGCCGCGGTGGCGCGACACCACGAGGAGTTCCGCATGCTTCAGCCGAGTTCTCATCCCAAAACGGTCCGCCAGTGCCTTCTGGAAGCCCTAGAACAGCGCCGATATCTCACCATCTCCTTCGGCGCCCCCGTGTCCTATTTGCCAGCCACCGCCGGCGTCGGCGTACAGGCTCTGGCCGTCGGCGATGTCAACGGCGACGGAATCCCCGATCTGGTCTGCGTCACGGCCGATGATAAGGTCAATGTCTTTCCCGGCCAGGCCGGCGGAACATTCGGCAGCCCAACCACCTACGCCACCGGCAACACGCCCGTGAGCGTTGTGCTGGCCGATCTCACCGGCAACGGCCGGCTCGATATCGTCGTCGCCAATCAGGTCGACAACACCATCGGCGTGCTCCTCAACGCCGGCGGCGGCAATTTCCAGCCGATGGTCTCCTACAACATCCCCACCAGCAACCAGATCTTCGGCTCGCCCGGCGGACTGGCGGCCGGACAGCTCGTCACCGGCGTCGATCGCGATGACATCGTCGACGCCAACGGCGATGTGCTGCTGAGCCATCCGGACGGCTCGCTGCAACTGGTCGGCAACGACGGCGTGAGCGTCGGCCAAAGCGGCTCGGTGGCCATCGCCGACATGAACAACGATGGCACGAGCGACGTCGTCGGCGTCTCGGGCAACATCCAGGTCGCCTTCGGCAACGGCGACGGCACGTTCAAGGCCCCGGTCGTCACGCCCACTTTCGGCGGAACCCTTGGCCTGGCCGTGGCCGATTTCGCCGGCAACGGCTTCAACGGCCTCGCCGCCGTCTCCAACGCCGACGACAAAGTCTATGTCATGCGGGGCCTGGGCAACGGCCAGTTCACTTCCCTGGCCACCTTGAACACCGATCCGTTCCCGATCCAGCTCGCCGCCGCCGATCTGAACAACGACGGCCACACCGACCTGGCCGTCGCCACGGTCAACCAAAGTGTCATCGACATCTTTCAGAACAACGGCAATGGCACGTTCACGACGGAAACCCCCGTCGCGGCCCAGATCGGACCCACGACCATCGCGCTGGCCGATCTCAGCGGCGACGGTTACCCCGACCTGCTGACCGGCAGCGGCAGTGCCAGCGCCGACGATGTTGATGTCACGGCGAACAGCAGCTTTGCCACGCTGAGCGGCGGAAACCTCATGGTTACGGGCTCCAGCGGCAACGACACGATCGCACTCTCGCTGGACGCGACAGGTAACAACATGACCGTCACCATGGACGGGCAAACCTCCTTGCCGTTCCCGGCAGCTTCGGTCACCAGCATCGACGTCCAGGCCGGCGCCGGCGACGATTTTGTCACGATTGGGCCGGGAATCATCGGCGCCAGTGTGCAGGGCGGGCCCGGCAACGACACCATCCTTGGCGGGCAGGGCAACGATACCCTCGCCGGCGGACAAGGCGCCGACAGCATCTCCGGTGGTCCCGGCGATGATGTGATCCACGGCGGCAAAGGCGCTGATTCGATCGGCGGCGGCAAAGGCAACGATCTGCTCTACGGCGGCCCCGGCAACGACACCATCCGCGGCGGGCAGGGCAACGACACCATCACCGGCGGCGCCGGCGACAACGTCCTCTATGGCGGCGCCGGCGACGATACCATCTACGCCAACAACGGCCAGCCCGATACGCTCTACGGCGGCATCGGCATCAACACCGCCTACGTCGATCCCGACAACATTGACCAGATCCCCAACAACGATATCCAGAATGTCATCGTGCAATAGCCGATCGTTCGTCAAGGCGCCATCCGCCCGTGCGACTTTTACCGCGGGCTGTTAAGCTGTCGTCATGGCTGAAAACCCCGTCAAACCCGCTGCGGCGCCCGATGAGCCGTGGCTTGAAGTCCTCGGCTCTCCGCATCTGCCCAATTGGCTCAGCGAGCAAAAACTCAGCCTCGCCTTCACCACCTATCAGGCGGGCAAATTCCTGATGCTGGGCGTGAACCCGGCCGGGCGAATCTCCGTCTTTGAACGCACTTTCCCCCGCTGCATGGGCCTGTGCGTCGCGCCGGGCGATCCGCGCACGCTCTGGCTGGCCGGCCATTTCCAGGTCTGGCGGCTGGAGGACGCCATGCAGGGCGGCGAAGTTCTCAACGGCTACGATCGGGTCTATATCCCGCGCATCGGCTACACCACCGGCGATATCGATACGCACGACCTGGTCGTCGAATCCACCGGCCGGGTTGTCATGGTCAATACCCGATTCAGTTGCCTGGCCACCCTCAGCGACCGCCGCAGTTTCGTCCCGCTCTGGCAGCCGACGTTCATCAGCAAACTCGCCGCCGAGGATCGCTGCCATCTCAACGGCCTGGCCCTGGAAAACGGACTGGCCACCTATGTCACCGCCTGTTCGCAAAGCGACGTGGCCGATGGCTGGCGCGATTCCCGGCCCAGCGGCGGCGTCGTCATCAACGCACGCACCAACGAAATGCTCGTTCGCGGACTGGCCATGCCACATTCCCCGCGCATGCACAACGGCCGGCTCTACGTCCACAATTCCGGCTGCGGATTCTTCGGATACATCGACCAGTCCAAAGGCAGATTCGAACCCATCACCTTCTGCCCCGGCTACCTGCGCGGCATGGCCTTTCACGGCGATTTTGCCATCGTCGGCCTTTCCAAGCCCCGCGACCGCACGTTCACCGGCCTGCCCCTGGCCGACGAACTGACCCGTCGCAACGCCGCCGCGCAATGCGGGATTCAGATCATCAACCTCAGGACCGGCAACGTCGAGCATTTCGCCCGCGTCGAAGGCGCCGTCACCGAACTCTACGACGTGATCGCCATCCCCAACACCGTCCGTCCCATGTCCCTCGGTTTCAAAACCGACGAGATCCAGCGACTGCTGGTAATGGATGAGCCGCAGGTACTCTGATTATTTTTTCCAACGGCAGCGCCGCCCCCTGACGGCGATCGGACTTTCGCTCTGGCCGGTATTTGCGCCGCGGTTTGGAGATCACCCGAACGACATTGGTTTTCCGGTCTCGCTCAGCGGCCGGAAGTAGGCCTTTATGCACCGATGATCGCGAACGCAAATCTGGATGTGGTTCTTTGTCGAGAATCCCGCATTTTCGTAAAGGCGCTCGCCCTCGATGAACGCCGCTCGAACCGTCTCAAAGGGCTCCTCGCCGGCTTCTTCGCGAGCCTGGTGCAGTGTGCGCAGAACGGCACAATCCAGGTTCCGCTTCAGGAGGTCGTCGCCGCCAGAGTTTTTCGGTAATTCAATCCCGCTCTCGGACGAAGACCGCACGAGCCCATCATACGCCCTGCGCACCATCTCGATAAATCGGCTGTCCAGAAGATTGAGGCAGAAACCCAGGTCGATTATCGCTCCGAGAACAGCCGGTTTTCTGATGGACCGGCCCTTGTGCCGTCGACCTGCGGCAACCTCGGCCGCGAAATCAAACGCACGCTCCGCGTTATGTTCCCAGAAATATATCCCGTCGCCCAGCCAGTCATAGTCGTTATGGCTGGGTGTGAGCGCAGTGCCGCCAGACAGGATGTTTTCGGCAAGCGTGCGGTCGCAACCGTGATAGCCGAGAACGAAACTCGTTGCGGCGAAGTCCACGGGCTACCGGTAGCGCCTCGCCAGGCGCACCCCGCCGGGAGACGATTTGTGCCGTTCCGCTATCCCCGCTCGGAGCAGGAAAGCCCTGGCCTTGGCAGGGTCGCGATGCTCGCGCTGAAGTTTTTCCGCGATCCGGCGGAATTGCTTGACGACTGTCTCGACCGATTGTGTCATCTCTCTTATTATCGGCCGAATCGGGGACTTGTCCAGCCGCAAATGTCGTCAGACGGATCGGCATGCCGGCCGCGATTCCTTCGCTGTAGCCAGATAGAAATGTCCGCTTCAACCGACGCGCCGCCCGTCACGGCTTGATCGAGTATTTGGCCATCAGGTATTTCTCCACCGCCTGGCGGTCGGTGTCGGAGAGGGGCACGTTGTAGAGCATGATTTCCGCGATATCGCCCTGCCAGGCCCGGCCGGTCATGTTGCGGTCGCGGGCCAGTTGGTTGGCCTGGACGGGGCCGGTGCTGATGATCGAGATCACGCACAGTTGCTTGGGGAACGGGGTCTTGGTGGCGTCGATCGGCTGGCCGTTCAGCCAGGTCTTGCCGTCCTTGAGTTTCTGCGAGAGGTGGCCGGGATTGACATCGGTGTTGAAGATGGTGTCGTTGGTCCAGCCGGCGTGGAAATCGTTGGTCTGCGTGTCGCCCAGCACGAATCTCTCGCTGCGGAACCCGAACGAGGCCGGGTCTTTGCTCACCACCCAGAACGCGGTCCGGATATCCGATATCCGCTTGAACTGGAAGGCGACATTGGCCCCCGAGAACCGCAACACCGGCTGGTGGCCGGTGGAAGCATCCCTGACCAAGCTCGGATTGGTCGCCGGCCGCGACGTGGCCGGATCGCGGCGGGCATCGTTGACATTGCCGCTGATGTCATCGATCGCGGTAATCATGCCGTTGTTCTGCTCCACCTTCCCGCCGGAGACCCACAATTCCAGCCCAGTCCTGGGAACGGAGTTCAAGAGCGGCAACGGCTCCGTGAAATCCGGCGTGGACGAGCAAGCGTTCAACACCAATCCCGCGCCCACGGCCAGCATGGCCAACGTCAGCAATACACATATCCTGTTCATAAAACATCCCTCGTTAAGTGACCTGAATCGCCCATGGCCGGGGATTATATCGTAAACATGCCACCATGCTGCAATGCCGCGCTGGCAAGGCCCGGCTGGCAATGAAGAAACCGAACCGCCAAGTAACGCCAAGAGCGCCAAGAATTGCGCTAGTGCACGACAACATCAATGGCATCGAGAATATCTTGCAGGCGCAGCCGGTCGGACCTCACAGCGGCACCGCCTCCATGCGGACGATTTGGCCGAATCGCCCGGTGAGCGCGCCTTCGGAAACCAGTTCGACCCTGACCCCCAAGAGCTGCCGCAAATCCATCAGCAGGCCGCCCTGGTCGAACAGCGACCGACCCGGCTCGAAGCGGACGACGAAGTCAACATCGGACGATTCCGTGGCATCGCCTCGCGCGACCGACCCGAAGATGCGAATGTCGGATGCTCCGTATCGCCTTGCGACGGCCATGATCTCGTCGCGGCGATTGAGGATATCGTTCCTGGTTATCATCGAGCGTCTATTCTAGCGCGAACGTCGCGGCAAAACCACCGCGCAAGCTCTGTCGAGAGGCGAGGGAAAGGGGTCATACGCCACTCCCGATAGTGATGTGATCTCGATAATTACGGCAATATGTGATCGTGACAAATGGCTTATGACCCCATTTCCCCTCCCCATATACGCCCGACGCCGCCGGCCAGTGGATCGTCCCGGCCCCGCCGAAAAGCAGGGCGGAGAAGACCAAAGCCTCGATCGAGATCGCGAGTATGACGTTGACACCCATCAAGTTCCCTTGGCTGAAATTCCCGCAGGCGATTCCTGAGCGCTGGCGGTCCACTCCATTTGCTCCAGACGCGGCTGGCGATGGCCCGGCATCTCAGTCTGGCGGGTCATATTTCAGGAACGCCAGGCGAGGGGGACGCTCCTGCGGGCGCTGCAATGCGATCTCGCCGGCTGGGGTGATAAGCGGCTTATCGAGATCAAGGTAGTGAAAATAAAATACCAGGCGCAGCGGATTTCCGTCGGCGACAACTTTCCGCGAGAACCGGCCAAGGACGTCCATGGTACCCTCGGCATTCAGGACTCGCTCGTGCCACGGAACCTGCCAATTGGGACGTGGCTGGCCCGCCTGCTCCTGGGTAAAGGCTCCAATGTCGACCTTGCCGACATGCTCGCTCACCATCAACTCGAGGAGGTGGCAGGGCTCGGAAGCCTCAACCGCGTAGATCCCAAGAAGCTCAATACGCATCGCGGGGGGTATAACGTCCGCTAATCGCCGTTTCAAGCGCTTACGCCGTACGCAACAGTTTGCGAAATAGGGATCTGGTCATCATGCGGGCGAAATGACCGGATTGAGAAAAGTGGGGGGGGGGTGTAACTGAACCGGTGCGCGATCGGCCCACGATTTTTCTCTTGCAATCCATCCACAGTTTGTGTAATGTTAGGTACGATGATGATGGATATTAAACAATGGAAAATCGATAATGGACATGAAAGGCACCAACAGGGGCGATGTCCCACGCTCCCGAGACGGGGCATTGGCAGGGCAGGGCAAAAAATGGCGTTTGGAGGCTGGGAATGCGGATTTTGGCGCACCGCTGGTCGATTGGGGTCTACCTACCCCACCCCCCCTTGGGGACATTCTGGGACATGGATGGCAATGGATGGTTGATGATGGACAGTGGACAACGAAGGCAGCGTGGCCGAACTGGCGCGCCCAGATCGGACTCGGCCGGGCGGAGTTCATGCCAAGTTCAGACTCCTAGGGGCGAAGTTTGAACTTTTTGGGTGGTTTTGGACGCGATTTTGGTCGCGTTTTTCGCTTCCTACCTCGATATCCGATTGAAAAACGGGGGTGAGCTGGGACGGGATGAAGCCTTGTTTTGATCGTAACCGTTTTCCATAAAGGGACTTGGCTCGACTTTCTCGTTTTGATCGGCCTACTCTCTGTTGCGGTTCACCGGCCGGGATTGGGCCTTTGCTGGTGGGGGCGGCGGCCGATATGCTTGGCGGGCTTGAGTGATCGGCATCGGGCGGGTCGATGGTGTTGTTGAGGATAACCCTTTATGGGCGTGCCCATTTCGCAGATGTGGACTGTGGCCAGCTATGTGCTGCGCCAGAAAATCGCGGGGCGCAGGCGCTATCCGCTGGTGCTGATGCTCGAGCCGCTGTTTCGCTGCAATCTGGCCTGTGCGGGGTGCGGGAAGATTCAATATCCGGCCCACGTGCTTTTGCGCGAACTGACGCCGGAGGAATGCTTCAAGGCCGTCGAGGAATGCGGGGCGCCGATGGTGAGCATCCCCGGCGGCGAGCCGCTATTGCATCCGCAGATCGACAAGATCGTGGCGGGCTTGGTGGCGCGGCGGAAGTACGTTTATCTGTGCACCAATGCCCTGCTGCTGGAAAAGAAGCTCGATCTGTTTACGCCGTCGAAATATCTGTCGTTCAGCGTTCACATGGACGGGCAGCGGGAGCACCATGATTTTTCCGTCTGCCGGGAGGGCGGCTTTGATATCGCCCTGCGTGGGATCAAGGCGGCGGTTAAGCGCGGGTTCCGCGTCACCACCAACACGACGCTGTTTGACGGGGCCGATCCGCAGAGCGTGCGGGCGTTCTTCGATGAGATGATGGATCTGGGCGTCGAGGGGATGATGCTCTCGCCGGGGTATAGCTATACCAAGGCGCCGGATCAGAAGCATTTTCTGCCGCGAGAGCGGACCCGGCGGCTGTTTCGGGCGATTCTCTCCAATCGAAGCCATCGGTGGATTTTCAATCAAAGCCCGCTGTTCCTGGAATTCCTCATGGGCCGGCAGAATTACGAATGCACGCCGTGGGGAATGCCGACGTACAACATTTTCGGCTGGCAATTGCCGTGTTATCTGTTGCAGGACGGATACGTGGACACGTATGCGGAGCTTGTGGAGAAGACGCCGTGGGAGAGCTACGGCCAAAAGAGCGGGAACCCGCATTGCGCCAATTGCATGGTCCACAGCGGGTATGAAGCCAGCGCGGTGGATGACACGTTCGGGTCGCTGATGGGAATGATCCGCGCCGCCCGCGCCACGCTCTTCGGCGGGTTGTATCCGGACGACAATGCGATGGCGGAATTTGAGGCGGATGCGGCCCAGGAACCCGCCCAGCCGCTGGTGCAATTGAGGGTGGCGGCGGGCGAGCATCGGGTGGAAGAGACCGTGAAGAGCGCGTAGGGATCATGTCAATTCCCACCAACAACCGTTCTTCGACAACATCGCCCGAGGCGGCCGATGCGCCTGTTTTGCATCGCGAGAATCTCGAAGGTTGGATTCCGTCGCTGGCCGGCGTGGCCGAGACGCGCGAGGCTCTGGAGCGTGCGTTCGACTATCGCGGCGACGTGACGATCACGCTGAGGAATGGGGATAAGCTCGAAGGGTACGTGTTTGACCGTCGCTCGGCCGGCCCGGAATTGCGGGATTGCTCGATCCGGCTGCTGCCGCGGGTGGGCAAGGAGAAGATCGCGGTGACGTATGACCAGATCGCCCGCCTGGAATTCACCGGCCGGGACACCGCGGCGGGAAAAAGCTGGGAAACCTGGACGAAGAAATACGCCGCCAAGAAGGCGGCAGGGGAAACGAACATCCGGCTTGATCCGGAGCCGCTGGATTCATCGGAGAAATGCGAATAAACCGCAAAGACGCCGTGGCGCAAAGATCAAACCACGCCAAGGTCAACTCTTGATGATAAGTTGATGCCCCAGATCGTGACGCCTGACCTGATGGTAGTGGAGGACGACAATGGCTGACCGTGCATCGACCGAACATGAGCCGACGGCAGTTGATGACGTGCGTCGTGTGCGCGAACAGATCGCTGCAAAGCACCGTGGCAACATGCGCGAGCACATGGAAGAGACAAATCGAATCTTCGAGCAACTTCGGGCGAAGCTGAATCTCAAACTGGTATTGCCGCCGGACGATTCATGCGCCAGGAAAGCAGGCGGCTGAGCGTATTGGCCCGCCCAACGGCTGCATGGAGGGGATATCCTGGCGCGTTCCACCTTTGCGTCACGGCGTCTTTGCGGTTTATTTCTCTTTTCCTCGCAGCCGATCGAATTTCGCCAGCGCCATCAGCGGGAAATAGAGGCGATAGAGGTGGTATTTGAGGTAGAACACTCTGGGAAAGCCTGTGCCGGTGCAGAGGGATTCGGCCCATGAGCCATCGGGAAGCTGGTGGTCGATGAGCCAGCGGATTCCCTTTTGTGCGGCCGGGTCGTCGGGGCCGCGGGCGACCAGCAGGCCCATCGTGCCCCAGGCGGTTTGGGATGGAGTGGATTCGCCCGTGCCTTTGAGGACGGGATTGTCGTAGCTGCCGCAGGTTTCGCCCCAGCTTCCGTCGGATTTCTGGCAGTGTTCCAACCAGCGGGCGGCGCGGAGGACGTAGTCTTTATCCATCGACTCGCCGACGGATTTCAGGCCGCTGAGAACCTGCCAGGTTCCGTAAATGAAATTCACGCCCCAGCGACCCCACCAACCTCCGGCCGAATCCTGGGTGCGCCGGAGATAGTCGATGGCGCGTACGACGGCCTTGTGGTCGGTGCGATAACCGCAGTGGCCGAGGCCTTCGAGGGTGCGGCCGGTGATGTCGGGGCAGCTTGGATCCTGCATGGCGTTGTGGTCGGCGAAGGGGATTTTTTCCAGCAGGGGGCGATCGCGAGTGCGATCGAACGCCGCCCAGCCGCCGTCGTCGTTTTGCATGGCCAGGAGCCAGCGTACGCCGCGTCCGATGGCGCCGGCCGCGGCTTCGCCGCCGGCTCGACGCATGGCCATGAGCACCATGGCGGTGTCATCGACATCGGGATAATGGGGATTGGAATACTCGAAGAACCAGCCGGAGGCTTCGATGGGCGGGCAATTGATCTGCCAGTCGGAGGCGGTGCGGCATTCCTTGCCCAGAAGCCACCGCGTCGCGCGCACGGCCGGGTCCGAATCGGGCGACAGGCCCGTTTCCGCCAGCGCGTGCAGGGCGATGCCTGTATCCCACACGGGCGAGAGGCACGGCTGCAGGCGGATGGTGTCGCCCTCTTCGATGTAGAAATCCTTCAAGTGCCGATGCGCCGTTTGCACAACCTCATCGTCGTCCCTGTAGCCCAGAGCGCGCAAGACGATGAGCATGTAGACCATCGGCGGGAAGATCGCGCCAAGGCCCTGGGAGCCTTTCATGTGATCCAGCAGCCATTGCCGCGATATCGCGATGGCTTTGGCGCGCAGACTTTCGATCGGTGATTCCTCGTAGCGCTTGAGGATGCGATCGATATAAAGGAAGAAGTCCTTCCAATTGCGCGGCAGCCCGTGCAAATTGCGTCCCAGCACGGCCGCGCTCGGCGAATCGACAAACAGCTCGCTGATGCCCCGCTCTGGCGGAAGCTGGCGCACCGGGCGCAATGTCACGACCAGGGACAGCGGCAGGATCATCGTCCGCGTCCATGCCGACACCGAGTACATGTTGAAATAGCACCAGCGCGGGATAAAGACGATCTCCGGCGGGATGGCGGGACAGCCCGAGTAGCTCACCTGGCCCAGCGAAGCCAGATAGAACATGGAGAAGCTGTTGACCTGTTCAGCCCCGCCGAGGCGAAGGCAGACTCGTCGCGCCGAGGCCATGTGCGGGGCGGAGGGATCGTCGCCCATGAGTTTGAGGGCGAAATACGCCTTGACGGTGGCCGAGAGATCGTCCGGCCCGCCGGGGTAGAGGTTCCACCCGCCGTCGGGAACGTGGAGACGGCGGAGATAGTTGGCGATCTTGGGGAGATCGGGATCGGATTCCTGGCCGATGATGAACTTCATCAGCAGGTATTCCGATTCGAGGATGCTGTCGCCTTCGAGTTCACCGCACCAATGGCCGTCGGGTTTCTGCTTTTCCAGCAGTGCGGCGACAGCCCGTTGCAATGCCGCGCGAACAGCGATGCCGATGGCATCGTCGGGAGATGCCTGTGCGTGTGGAACGTCAGCCGCGACGGGCGATGGTTCGCCTGTCGCGGTTGCGACGCCCGCCGCGTTGTCTGGCACATTCATATCTGACACAGATGCGATCGCGTTCCTTCCCGTGACCCGGTTCATTCCCGGCCGGACGTTACCACCGAGTGCCTTCGGCTTCAAATCCGGCATTTCAGCCAAAGCCCCATTTCCCGTATAACACCCGTCCCATGAGTTGGTTTCATCGAGCGATTCTGCGGCTGGTTCTGGGCATCGTCGAGCGTCCGCGGCTGACGCTGGTCATCGCCGGGGTGGCGTTTGTGGCCGCCGGCACGCTGGCAGCGACGCGTCTGACGATCTCGACCGATGAGAACGAGCTCTTCAGTTCGCACGTGCCGTTCTTCCGTAATTATCTGGATTACATCGGCCGGTTCCACGAAAACGAAGCGGTGTATATCATCATCGAACCGAAGCAGTCACAGCCGTATCCTCCCCTCTCCCGCTGGACCGCCGCCGCTGACGCCATCGACGCGGCCGAGCGCCGGCTGACCAATTACGTTGATGCCGTTGAGTCGCACGTCGATCCCAATTCGCTGGGGGAATCCGGGTTGTTGTATGACGATCCGGAAGATCTGCCGGCCCATGAAAAGCAACTGGCGGATTTTGTCCCGCTGGCTTCACTTTGGGGCCAGCCGTCCTTTGGCGATCTTGTCTTTGGACGCACGCCCGTCGAACGCGCCATCTCCAAGATGGGCGTGCAAGACCCGCCGCAAACCAACGCCGCTCAATTCACCGGCATGTTCGCGGGGCAACTGGCGGCCACGGCTTCAACATCATCACCGATCCAGGTTGGCGGACTGGTTCCCGATCTGATCGCCCTGAGCGCCAAAGATCCCAGAGTGCTCGGTTATTCCTATGTTGCCGATGCCACCAACCCAAGAAACCATCTGCTTCTGGTCCAGGTGTACCCGCATCGCGATTTCACCTCGCTGACCGCCATCAGCCGCGCCGTCAACGCCATCCGCGATGCCGCGGAAGCCGCCGGAGCCGCATTCCCCGAATTCGACATCGGCGTGACCGGCCGGCCGACGCTGGAAGCCGATCAGATGGAAACGACCGATCACGATTCCCATGTCACCGAGGCCGTCGCCCTCTGCACGATCTTCGCGCTGCTGATCCTGTTTCTGCGATCGGTCTGGCTGGCGCTGGCGTCGGAGATTTCGCTGCTGGCCGGGATCGGCTGGACATTCGGCTGGGCCACGCTGGCGGTCGGCCGGCTCAATATCCTTTCGATCGTCTTTCTGATTGCGCTGATCGGGATCGGAATGGATTACCTGGTGCAGATTCTCTCGCGCTATCGTCAGGAAGCGGCCCGATCGCGAAAGCCATCGGTCATCTGGGTCAATGTCTTCACGCACGTGGCATTGCCGATCAATACCGCCTGTGCCGGCGCGGCCGGGGCGTTTCTCGTCGCCACGCTGACCGATTTTCGCGGCGCGGCCGAACTGGGAATCATCGCCGGCGGGGGATTGTTCCTGTGTCTGGTGGCCGGGTATACGGTGCTGCCGGCGCTGCTGGTGTTGCTGCCGCCGCAAATTCCCCTGGTGCCGCTGGCCCGGCGTCGGCGGGAACACGCACCACGGCCGCGCGCGGCGCGATGGCGGCTGCTGCTGGTTCCGTTGTGGATTATTCCGCTGCTTGGGGGTTTGCCGTGGATTCACAGGACCACGTTCGATTCCGACCTGCTCAAGCTCCAGGCCCAGAAACTGCCGTCGGTCAAGCTTGTCGACAAACTGCAAACCTGGTCGGCCGTTGTCATGTCGAAGAACCTCGAAAGCCTGCGTCCCGTGCGCGACGCCGCGCTGAAATCGCCGCTGGTCGATTACACCAGCAGTTTCCTTAACGCCTACGATAACCGCACGGCGCTCCCCGGGTTAACGGCGAAGATCCCCGGCCTGTCGTCGATCCAATGGGGCACGCCGCCGGATGTCACGCCCGTCGATCTGACCGCCATCGCCGCCAAAGCCCGGGCCCTGGCCGACAAATATTCCGCACAACCAGGTCCGGATTTTTCCACCGCCGCACACGCCCTGAACGATTTGGCCGCCGCGCTGGAGCATCCCTCCGATCCCGCTGCCGTCGCCAAACGGCTGTCCCTCTGGCAGTCGATGTTCGTCACCGAACTGAAGTCGATCGTCGGCGATCTGACTCCGCCGCGGCCAGACATCGACGCCGCGCCGGCCCCGCTTCGCGCGCACCTGCGCAGCGACGATGGGTATTGGGCTTTGTACATCGTCCCCAAGAAGAATCTCTGGGACCGCACCGATCTGCGAGAATTTGAGACCGACATCGAAGCCCGCGTGGCCGCTGTTCCCGGCGCGCCGCCCGTCACCGGCATCGCCTCGGACATCTACCACTCGACCCAATCGATCCAGGCGTCGTTCTACACATCGGCCGCTTATGCGCTGACGCTCATCTTCATCCTGGTGCTGTTTGATCTGGGCCACATCGGACACACGCTCATCGCGGTTGGCGTGCTGGCGCTGGGCATTCCCGTGCTGGTCGAACTGATGGGCTACTTCGGCATCGACTGGAATTTCGCGAATTTCTTCGGCCTGCCCATCCTCATCGGCGCCGGGCACGAATACGGCGTGTTTATGATCCATCGCTACCGCGAAGCCCTGCACGATCACCGCCGGGGCTGGACCACGTGGGATACCAGCGACAAGGCCCTGCTGCTATGCGCGCTGATCACCTCCAGCAGCTTCGGGTTCTTCTTTGGCTTCGCCCATCACCAGGGGCTCAAGAGCCTCGGCGAAGTCATGGCCGTCGGAACCGCGTGCATCTATCTGGCGACAATCCTGGTGGTGCGGCCGATCCTCATGTGGCTGCTGAACAGACAGGCAGCGGCCGGCAGCCCTGTGCCTGAACAGGAATCTCGCGAAAATCCGGCATGAGCTTCGGCCCGCTTCACCGCGTCGGCGCCGTCAGCAATCGCGCGATCAATTCGGGCGACAATTCGCTGAGCTTATCGACCACGATCGTCGAATCGGGCGCCAGCTTTTCCCGCGGGTTTGTGCCCGTCAGGCCGATGGCAACCATCCCGGCCGCCCGCGCCGCCTGAACGCCGGCCACCGCGTCTTCCACCACGGCGCACGATCGCGGCGGCAGACCCAACTTGGAGCCGGCCGTCAGAAACACCTCCGGGTCCGGCTTGCCCCGTTTCACTTCATATCCATTTACCGCGGCGGTGATCCATTGCCCGTTGCGCAGCGTCGCGCGGACCAGTTCCACATTCTCCGGCGGCCCGGACGATCCGATCGCCATCCCAAACCCGGCCGCGTGCAGCGCCGCCAGCAATTGGCTGGCCCCCGGCATCTCCGGGAAATCCGCCCGCAGAATATCGCGCATGGCGGATTCCTTGGCCGTGTCAAACGCCAGTGCACCGGCAGCGTCGAACCGCCCCGGCCAGAGGGTGTTGATGATGTCCACGGATTTCCGGCCGAAGGTGCGGGCGAAATCGTGCTCGCTCATCGTCAGGCCATACGTCGCCGCGGCCTTCTGCCACGATTGCAGATGCGCCTTGTAGCTGTCCACCAAAACGCCATCCACGTCGAATATCACGCCGAATTTTGCATTCATCGTTTTGCACTCATTTCGGTTGTCCGTAATAAGCCCCCGGCCCGTGTTTGCGAAGAAAATGCTTGTCCAGCAGCGGCTGGCCGATCGGTCCCTGGTTCGGATTAACGATCAAACTCCACATCGCCATCTGCGCCGCGAACTCCAGCACGATCGCGTTCTCGACCGCCTTCTCCGGCGTCGGCCCCCACGCAAATGGCGCATGACTGGCCACCAGAACCCCCGGCACCTGCTTCGGATCAATTTCCCCGGATGAGAACTTCTCCACGATCACCTTGCCCGTGTTCTTCTCATACTCGCTTTCGATCTCCTCCCGCCGCAGCGGCCGCGTGACGGGGATCGTTCCATAAAAATTATCCGCCTGTGTCGTTCCGAAGCAGGGAATCTCGCGTCCCGCCTGCGCGAAACTCGTCGCGTACGTGCTGTGCGTATGCACGATCGCCCCGATCGACGGCAGCGACCGGAACAACTCCAGATACGTCGGCGTATCCGACGACGGCCGGCCCGTCCCCTCCACCACCTTCCCATCCGCCAGCGACAGCACCACAATATCCTCCGGCCGCAGTACACTATACGCCACCCCGCTCGGCTTGATCGCCATCACTCCCAATTCCCGATCCACCGCCCCCGCGTTGCCCCATGTCAGCACGACAAGCCCAGCCTCGACCAGGGCTTTGTTGGCTTTGCAGACTTTTTCTCTTAGTTGTTCGTAGCTCATATCGAGATTCCTACACCCGCCCCAACCCGCCCATCAGGTGGTAATACGTCTCATTATTCCGAATCTGCTGCTTGAAATCGCACAGGCAGGTATCGCCGTCAATCACCAGCATCTCAATTCCCGCGATCTCGGCGAAATCCTCCAACATCTCGCTGGTCACAGCATAACTGAACCCCGTGTGATGCGCCCCGCCGGCGTGAATCCAGGCTCCGGCGGCCGTCTTGAAATCGGGGCGGCATTTCCACACGGCCCGCGCCACCGGCAGTTTCGGCAGGGGTTTACTCGGGCCGACCACATCCACCTCATTGACCACCAGGCGGAAGCGGTTGCCCAGATCGACCATCGATGCATTGAGAGCCGGCCCGCGCGGGGCGTCGAAGACCAGGCGCACCGGGTCTTGCTTGCCGCCGATGCCCAGCGGATGAATCTCCAGACTCGGCTTGCCGGAGGCGATCGACGGGCAAATCTCCAGCATGTGCGCCCCCAGCACCAGTTCGCCGCCCTTGGCCAGATGATACGTGTAATCCTCCATGAAACTCGTCCCGCCGGGCAGATCGGCCGCCATCGCCTTCATCGCACGCAAGAGCGCGCAGGTCTTCCAATCCCCCTCGGCCCCAAAGCCGTATCCATCATTCATAAGCCGCTGCACCGCCAGGCCGGGCAGTTGCTTGAGGCCGTGCAAATCCTCGAACGTCGTCGTGAATCCCTTGAACCCGCCGTCTTTGAGAAACGCCCGCAAACCCAGTTCGATCCGCGCCCCGTCGCGCAATGATTCATGCCGAGCGCCGCCCTTGCGAAGCTCTTTGGCAACTTTGTATTGCTCCTGATACTCCGCGCACAGCCGATCGACATCGCTGTCGCTGGCCGCATTGACGCCGGCCACCAGGTCTCCCACGCCATATCCATTGACCGCATACCCAAACCTCGCCTCGGCCGCGACTTTATCGCCGTCCGTCACGGCGACCTGCCGCATGTTGTCACCAAAGCGCGCGATCTTCGCCCCCTGGGCATCGTGCCACGCCCGCGCCGCCCGCATCCACGCCGCCACGCGATCCTGAACCTCACCATCGGAAAAATGCCCGACGACCACCTTCCGCGGCAGGCGCAATCGAGCATGAATGAATCCCGCCTCGCGATCGCCGTGGGCGGACTGGTTGAGATTCATGAAATCCATGTCGATCGTGCCCCACGGCAGCTCGAGATTGAACTGCGTGTGCAGGTGCAGCATGGGCTTGCTCAGCGACCGCAGCCCGCCGATCCACATCTTCGACGGCGAAAATGTGTGCATCCACAGTATGACGCCGCCGCAGGCGCTATCGCCGCTGGCTTCCATGCACACGGCCCGTACCTGGTCCGGCGTGGTGACGATTGGCTTGTGTACGATCGCCAGCGGCAGCCGTCCGCTATCGTTCAGCGCCTTGACCATCGCCCGCGAATTTTCCGACACCTGCTTGAGAGGCCCCGGCCCATATAAATGCTGGCTGCCGGTGATGAACCATATTTCCGGTTTGGCAAACGCATCAGACATGAATTTCTCCACTGTACGGTCCGCATCGCGGACCCCGCGCAAATTACGCATGTTGGCCGCGAATGCTGTCGCGGATGTCCAGAAGTTCCTTCATCACACCCGACAAATCGCCCGTGTGACCGGCCACGCCGAAGGCATCGTGCAGCCGCTTGTAGATCGCAAAGAGTTTCTCGTAAACCGCCGCCGCGTTCTTGTCGGGCGTGAAGATGCGGTCCTGCACCCCGGTCATCGCTTTGATGGCGGTCGGGAAATCGTCGTAGCCCCCGGCCGATTTGCCGGCCATGACCGCCGCCGCCACCGTCGATCCCAGGGCGCAGGTTTGCAGGCTGCGCGAGATGGCGATGGGGCGGTTCATGACGTCGGCGTAGATCTGCATGACCAGCGGATTGCGTGCCGAGATTCCGCCGCAATTGACGATTCGCCGCACCGGCACGCCGTATTCCTCGAACCGTTCCATGATGACGCGGGCGCCCATGGCGGTGGCTTCGATCAGGGCGCGATAAATCTCGGCCGGCGAGGTTTGCAGATTCAGCCCGACCATCAGTCCGGTGAGCCGCTGATCGACCAGCACCGTGCGATTGCCGTTGTGCCAGTCGAGACACAGCAATCCGCTCTCGCCCGGACGGATGTGCGACGCCAGGCCGCTGAGATGTTCATGCGACCCGGCCGCGGTGCCGCCGGGCTCGATCCGCGACACCAGCCATTTGAAAATATCCCCCACCGCGCTCTGCCCGGCTTCCAGCCCGTAATAACCGGGCAAAACCGATTCCGGCACGATGCCGCACAGCCCCGGTATATCGACAAGCGGCCGGTCCATGGGTGAGACCATGATGTCGCAGGTCGATGTGCCGATGATCTTGACCAGCGTGCCATCCTCGATGCCCGCACCGATCGCCCCCAGATGGGCGTCGAACGCGCCCACCGCGATGGGCAATCCATCGGCCAGGCTAAGTTTTTTCGCCCATTCGGCACTGAGCCGCCCGGCCGGCGTGGCGACGTTATATGCTTTATCCGGCAGCGACCGCCGCACGCGCACCAGTTGCGGATCAAGCGAGGCGATGAATTGCTCATCCGGATATCCGACCCAATTCGGGTTGTAAAAGGCCTTATGCCCCGCCGCGCACACTCCGCGAACGATCTTCGATGAGTCGCTGACTCCCGCCAAAACCGCCGGTATCCAATCGGCGATTTCCACCCACGTCGCCGCCGCTGAGAACACTCGTGGCGAAACGCGAAGGCATCGCCAGATCTTCGCCCAGAACCACTCCGATGAATATCGCTGCCCGCACTTGGCCAGGAGTGCCGGCCGCATTTTGCCGGCCGCCGCGGTGATCTCGGCCGCCTCGCGGTGCGATGTGTGGTCCTTCCACAGCCAGGCCATCGCGTCGGGATTGGCGGCAAATTCCGGCAGACACGCCAGCGCCCGGCACCGGGAATCCACCGGCATCGGCGTGCTGCCGGTGGTATCCACGCCGATTCCGATGATCTGCCGGGGCGAGAACCCATCCGTCTTTGCCGCATCTTTCAACGCCTGACGGATGCCCGACTCGATTGCCTCCAGATAATCCGCCGGATGTTGCCGAGCCAGATCGGGCAGGTTGGGATCGACGATCACGCCCGTGTCGCCACTGGCGTAATCGCTGACAAAGGAGGCGATTTCCTTCCCGTCGCGCACGTCGACGATCAGCGCCCGCATTGAATTGGTTCCGAAATCCAGCCCGATCGTGTAACGGCTTGCCATGTTCTCTTCCGCCGAAAATGCCCTTGTCGATCACTCAAGAACCTACCCCCGTCATAATACTGCGGACCATTCTTATAGCGGACCGGCGCCGGATTCAACGGCGAGAATAATCGGACCTTCCCTATCGTGCCCGTGACGCGACATGCCGACTTGGTCCTGTAATACCGGCCGTGCCTGCGCCGTCCCGACAATATGCGAAGGTTCTGTTCGGCTGGCGGCGGGTTTGTCGATAACGGAGTACCAGCTATGAACTGCTATTTACACAAATCGAATGTGCCCGACTGGATGCCCCTGGTCTTTCTGGCGGCGACATTGCTCGGCCTGGTCGTTTTGACGGTCGCGGCGGGCTAAACTGCACGCCCATGCCGCACTACGCCTCGCGATCGGGCGGGAAACTCCAGGCCGCACTGGCCGCCTTCGCGATCGACGTGACCGGGAAAATCTGTGCCGATCTGGGCTCCAACGCCGGCGGGTTCGTCGATTGCCTGCTCCAAGGCGGCGCAAAACTCGTCTACGCAATCGACACCGGCTACGGCATGCTCGATTGGAAACTCCGCACCGACGCACGCGTCGTGGTCATGGAACGCACCAACGCCATGCACGCCACGCTGCCCCGGCCGGTCGATCTGGTCACCATCGACGTCGCCTGGACAAAACAGAAACACATCCTCCCCGCCGCGATGAAACTGCTGGCCGAGGGCGGACTCATCGTGACGCTCATCAAGCCGCATTATGAAGCCGACAAGACGCTTCTGCGCCGCGGCGTCCTGCCGACAGAGCACGTCGCCGCCGTCGTCGAAAGCGTGCTCGGCCACGTCCGGGCGCTGGGGTTGGATGTGGTGTCAACAATCCCCAGCCCGATGAAAGGCGCCGGCGGGAACAGCGAATTTTTGGCGCAACTGCGATTGGGCAAGAAAGGCGATCAAGAATTGGGTTGACTCACTGTCGGTGTGCTATTTGGCATTTTCGTAGATCGCCAGCAGACGATCCAGATGCCCGGACATGTCCAGTCTCGGCCGGAGGCTCAGGCAGGCCTGGCTCATCGCGGCGCGCTTTGCATCGTCGCAAAGTTCGCGGATGGATGCGGCCAGGGCGGGGATGTCGTTCGGATCGGGCAGCACCGCGCCATGCACGCCATTTTGCATGATCTCGCAGGCGCCGTTCCGGATCGTGCTGATCACCGGCAGGCCCATCGCCAGAGCTTCCAGCACCACCAGACTGCACGGATCGTGACGCGTGGGCAGCACGAAGAAATCGGCCGCACGATAATAATCGGCCGGGTCGTCCGTACTTCCGGCGAAGATGATCTGCGATGCGATTCCCCGGCTTGCCGCCTGACGGATATATTGGGCCGGAGATTCTTTCCCGACGACGATTAGCCGCAATGCCGGTTCGCACACCAGCGCCACCGCGTCAATGGCGGCCGCCAGACCCTTGCGCGCGAAATCCTGCGCCATGAATAGCGCCACGCGATCCGACGCGGCCAGACCGAGACGCTCGCGCACATCGCGCCGGGATTGCGGCCGGTCGGCGGGATTGAACTTGTCCAGATCAACCGCATTGAACAGCGTCGCCAGCCGATCCGACGGCAGCGGATAATATTCCGCGATCGATTGCTTGACGTAGTCCGACAGGCAAATCACCACCGGGGCGTCGCTTCGCGTCAGAAGCTGCCGCTCGACGGCCGCGAAACGGCGCCGGCGGCGATTGAGCTGGTTGCCTATCTGCGACAAACGCGACATCACGGCCGACGATCGCTTTTCGTGCCCGCGCAAGAGCGCCGCCAGAGCCAATCCCGCGTGCGGATGATAAATGTCGCAGCGGTTTACCGGCAGCATCGCGTGGACGATGTCGTAAGACTCGGCCTCCAGTTGACGATCGACCGATTCCAGAAACTGCCCGTATCGCCCCGCACGCGTCAGGGCGCCGCTGTGGGCAAAGACCGTTCGCACCGACGGGATCGGCCCGGCCGCATCGGCCGCCAGCAGATCGACATTGTGTCCCGCCGCCGACAGCGCCGCCGCCAGATCGACCGTGTAGCGCTCGGCCCCGCCACGGCGGGGATCGGCATGGAGGATGACCAGGGCGATCTTCACTCTTGTGGGATCGAGATGTTCCGATTCGGCTCGCGCACCTTGAGCTTGCGGTCGTGGGCTTCTATCCAGCGAACTTTGTTATTGACCAGCCGAAGCAGCAGATCGTCGGCCACAAGTCTGCGGCGGGCGCAGTAGCGATGAAACAGCGCCATGCGCTGCTCATCCGTGACCGGCAATGCCAGCGTGCTGAACCAGAGCTGGGCGAAATCCTTGACGATCCAGCGTTGCCGCATGAACAGCCCCGGCAGCTTGCTCACGCGCGCTGCGTCGATCAGCCGCACGTCGATCGCCGGCGTCAGCGTCACGAAAAAGTGGCACAGATACAGATCGCGATGGTGCAGCCCGCGCTCGTGCAGCAGAGCCGCCAGATCGGCGATCGGATTGAGCACCGTCGCAAACGGCGTCCCCGATTCGATCAGCTTGTCGGCCGGTCGATATCCCGCCAGGTCTTCCACGGCCACAAAACTGCGCAAATCCGCCCCTCGCCCCGACGCCACCAGCCGCGCCGTCGGCACGTTCGCCGCCGCCAGCAGCCGCAATCCCTGCACTTCGCAATCGGCATCCGTGGGCAGGGTTTTGCGAGGCGGAAAGCGTTTGATATGCAGCCGGCTGACGCCGCCGCCTTCGCGCGGAATATCCAATATGCAGTTCTCCCGATCGTCCAGGGTGCGCCAGGGTTTGACCTGTTCGCTGCCAAAGACGAAATCGAGATCGAATCCGATCGGATCGAGAATGGGTTTCCATTCCGGATCGATGCTCAGGATCGGCGTAGCCGCTGTCCCCATGCGGGGGATTCTACAGGGAATTGGCCGGGGCATACACCCGTCGCGGTAATGAGTCTTGCGGAAAAGCGCCCGTGTCCAATTTCAAGCCGCCTCACGCTGTTTGCAACGGCATGCGCGTGATATGATTCGGGTTCGGGAGTTGCGGTATGTCCACTCTATCCATTACGCCGCTGGCATCGCCCTTGCACATCGACGAGGCGGGCGTGGTGCGGGTCGGCCCAACGCGCGTCATCCTGGACACACTGGTCGGGAGTTATCGCGACGGCAACACGGCCGAGGAGATCGTCCAACAGTTTTCATCGCTATCGCTGGCGGATGTTCACGCGGCCATCGCCTTTTACCTGACGCATGTGCCTGAAGTGGAAGTGTATCTGCAACAGCGCCAGGCCGACGCCGCGGACACCCGCCGCCGGGCACAAGCCGCGTGCGACCAGCACGGTCTGCGCGATCGCCTCTTGGCTCGTCAAGCGGCCAGAAAGCCGGGACCGTGATTGCGTTCCTGGCCGACGAGGATCTGAACGGGCGCATCATAAACACGTGCGCATCGGCGAAGCGATTTCAGACCTTGCTCCGATCGCGACATGCGCCGAACCGCACGAACTTGCCGGGCAGATATGGTATTTACCGGTTTAGGCTCTGTCTGCAAGCCCGATGTCGTCGAAAACCGGCTTCCGCTCCGGATCAATATTCAATCGTGCTGGCCGCTATCGCCATGAACGGATTCTACTGGCAATGGGGCGGGACATATACCCGGCAAAGGCATCGCGACTCGTTGAGCAGGCTTTGGTATAATCTCGCCGACTATTTGGAGACGCACAATGGGCCTCTGCAAATATTGTGGCCGAGACGCGGGCCTCCTACGCCATGTCCACGCCGATTGCGAAGCGCAGCACCACTTGCAATTGCAAAAGCATGACGCGGCTGCTGCGGAAGCGGTCCTACTGGTTACCGCCTACGTCGAAAAGCAGATCGATCACGCTCAACTGGTCGCCAAGCTCCGCGACATGGAATCGCAGAAACTGATCGCTCCGAGCGAAATGCGTCCGGTACTCGTCCGGGGGTGGGAAACGGCGATCGACAACATGCTGGCGAAGGGCATCATCAGCGCCGAGCAAGAGTCGCGACTCTCGTCACTTTTTGGCGAGGTGAAGATTACGAGTGAAGAAGGGAACGCGCACGGTGCGATAGTCAAGCTCTGGAAAGCCGGAATACTGCGTGCGGTTATGGAAGGCGATGACCTCAGCGCGCACAATTTCGACCCCGATCACCAATTGAACTTCAATCTCCTCGCTGGCGAAACTCTGCTTTGGGCGTTCGCGGGCGTGGAATACTTTGAGGAACGGACCCATCGCCACACCGTCGGCGGCTACGCTGGCATTAATGTTCGCGTGGCCCGTGGTCTTTACTTCCACACCGGAGGTTTCCGTGGACACCCTGTGGAGAGTACTAGCCTCGACCACATCGATAATGGCGGGCTTGGCATCACGAATAAAGGGATCTATTTCGCCGGGCCGGCGAAGGTCTTTCGCGTGCCCTACAAGAAGATCGTGGCCTTTGAGCCTTTCTCCAATGCCGTGCGAATCACAAAGGACTCAGCCAATGCCAAGGCCCAAGTGTTTTCCGTCGAGGATTCATGGTTTGCCTTCAATCTAATGAAGAATTTGGCGGCCGTGGCAAGCTGAAGAGCCCTCGTCGCTGCTCGAAGGGAATGTCATGTCAAAGTGGTATGTGGTCCAGGGCGCTCGGCGCGACTCTGGCGAAGAATTGGAACTGACGATCGAGGCGGACGACACCGCCCAGGCTGAGCAAATAGCCAACGTTCGCGGGTTGTTCGTATCCGCCGTCTGCCCGGCGGATTCGAATTCGCGCATGCCGCCGTCGGGCGCGGCTGGAAGCGATGTCGGGGCGCCAGTTTCCATCTTTGACGCCGCCCAGAATGGTGACCTCGCGGCGGTCGAATCGCTCTGCATGGGCAACCGCGCCCTGTTGCACGCCCGGGACGACCATGGGCAGACTCCGCTGCACTTGGCGGCATTCGCTGGGAGAACGCCGGTCGCGGAATGGCTTCTGGCGAAAGGAGCAAACGTCAACGCAGAGGTGGAGAACGGCCATACTCCTCTGCACGCCGCGGCGGTTAACGGCCACCCACATGTGGTTCGACTTCTGCTAGCCAAAAACGCGCGGGTCGACGCAAAAACCAATTCTGGGCAAACACCGCTGCACTTTGCGGCAGCCAGCGGGCACGCGGACGTGGCCCAGGCACTGCTAGCCGGCGGTGCCGACGCCGACTCAAAGGACGGCAAAGGATGCACGCCACTGCATCTTGCCGTGGACAAAGGGCACACTGATTTGGTGAAATTGCTGTTGGAAAACGGGGCCGGCCTCTCTGCTGAAACGGGCTCCGGCCTGACGTCGCTGTGGATCGCGGTAGCTAACGGTCGCGCGGACGTTGCGGCGCTTCTGCTAGAGCACGGAGCCGATGTCAACTCAAGAAACGAGGAGGGATACACGCCCCTTGTCGTGAGCGCGATAAACGGCCAGGAAGAGATGGTGAAGTTGCTCATAGCCTGGAAGGCCGACGCCAGCGTCCGCCTCGAATCGGGCCTGACGTTGTTGCACACGGCAGCTCTTAATGGCAATACAGTTCTTGCCGAACTGCTTCTTCGTGGCGGTGCCGCTGTCAATGCGAAAACGGACTCGGGGATAACTCCGTTGCGTGTTGCGAACGCAAACGGCCACACCGGGATAGCGCATATGCTGTGCCGCCATGGTGGCCGCGAGTAGCCCGGTGCGGCGGCCTTGGCAGTCGAGCGCGCCGCATCGGAGTCAGGGCTATTTGATTATGGGTGTCGACGCTGATTGATTCTCGCGCAGCCAGTTCCATAGCGATTTCGGCATCCAGCCCTGGCGGTTTTTGATATCAAGACAAACGATGAAGATATGCCCGCCCTTGGCGCTGCGTGCCAATGAGCCGAGTTTCCCATACAGGTATGATGCGTCGCGATCCGTATATATGATCCAGCAGTTTTGACTGTACCTGATCCAGTTATCGAACTGGTTCAGCGCGTTTTCCACCTCTGTTCCTGTGGGGTCCAATCCCGGTGCCTCCAACATCATGTGATAGAATTTATGCATTGGCGTCCTCGATATTCGGATCGTCGGAATGGATCGGCGAGGCGGGCGCGGGCGGAGGTGTTTGCTCCGGGTCGGTAGTGTCCGGTTCCTTTACTTGGGGCGTGCCGGCAACTATTTTCTGGTTTAGTATCTGCTGTTGGACATTCATGAAGCTGGCGACAACGCTCGTAAATTTCTGCCTCAACTGTTCTGCCTCCGCTTTTGCCGAGGTTGCCTCTTCTCCTTTTGCCCTCAGTTCGCGCTTAAGAATCAGAATATTCGAAAGGCTGAGGCTATCGAAAGATTCAGACAGGATTACCACCGTCATCAATAGGAGAAGCCAAAGCGCGTCCATGGTGATTGGAAATCCGCCGCGCGAAAAAAAGCTGATGAGTAGCAGCAATAGCAGCAGTCCGAGGAAAATGTCGGCCCGTTGCCGCGTGCGGACGGAACTGGAAGCCTGACTCGCGTTGGAACTACCAGGCGGTTGCGGACCTCCTGACGGATTCGGTTTCACGGTCGGCGCTGAAGATGGCTGGCTCATAGCTAGGTTTTGTACAACGATTCACATCCGGTTGCCAGATAATTTTGCCGTCTTAACCATCGCGGGAAAAAAGAAAATCAAGACGGCCCGTGCCCGGTATGGCACCTCGCGCGGAGCGCGTTGGGTCGTCGCGTGAGTCCGGCGACGGCTCGACGACCGTAATGAGCGCGGAGCCGCTGTCGCTCTTGGGCGATAATCGTCTCGGCGTCGAACGCACGGCACTGGCCGCGCCTCAGTTCATCGAGTCCCCGTCCCACTTCCCGGCGCAGATATATCTCGTGTTCCGGCGTGAATTCCTCCCGCTCTTTCAGCGCTTCGTTGACGATGTCGCTGGCGTCGGCATAGTGCAGGGTTCTGACCTTGTCGGCCACGAACTTCTCAAGCTCCGGCTTTAGCAGAACATCCATCGGATCACCTCGCCTTGTGCTCCTCAGTATATGCTGTTCCGCCCCGGGCGGCCAAATTGGTCCGGGCATTCGAGAAGGCAATGAGCACGACGATCTTCCTTTACGGCGTCGGCGGCGTGCCGTTCGTCGGCTCGCTTGGCGCATCCGCCGGCGACTCAGTCGGGGCGTCGGGTGTGCCGCCGTTGCCGACGACGTCGTCTTCTTTGTCGATCTTGGCCATGGCGACAAGGCGGTCGCCTTCGTCGATCTTGATGAGGCGCACGCCCTGGGCGTTACGGCCGGTTTCGCGGATGTCGCTGACCGTCGTGCGCATGAGAATCCCCTTTTCGGTGATGAGCATGAGTCCGTCGGCGTCGCGGACTGCGGTCATGCCGACGACTTCGCCGTTGCGGTCGGAGGTCTTGATGTTGATGACGCCCTTGCCGCCGCGTTTGATGAGGCGGTATTCGGCCACCGGCGTGCGTTTGCCGAAGCCGTTGACGCAGCCGGTGAGCACCATCATCGTGGCCGGGTCTTGGCCGTGGGGGACGACGATGAGGCTTACGACGCGGTCAGACTCTTCGAGTTCGATGCCCTTGACGCCGCCGGCCGGCCGGCCCATGGCGCGGACGTTGGTTTCATCGAAGCGGATGGCCATGCCGCCGCGGGTGCCCAGAAGAACCTGATCGCCGCCGCTGGTGATCTCGACGCCGATGAGTTCGTCCTTCTCCTCCAGCCCGATGGCGATAAGTCCGCGGCGGGAGATGTTGCCGTAGGCGCTCAGGGCCGTCTTCTTCACCACGCCTTTGGCGGTGGCAAAGAGCAGGAATTGTTCGGCCTTGTCGAAATCGGCGATGGCCAGCACGTTGGTCATCTTCTCGTCGGGGAGCATGTCCAGGAGATTGGCGATGGCCCGGCCGGGGCTGGTGCGCGACATCTGCGGCACGTCGAAGACGCGGCGTTCGTAGACGCGGCCCTGGTTGGTGAAGAACATGAGGTGATCGTGCGTGTTGGCGACAAAGAGGTGCTCGACGAAATCGCCCTCCTTGGCCTCGGTGCCGCGGATGCCGCGCCCGCCGCGTTCCTGGCTGCGATAGGTCGCAATCGGCAGCCGCTTGATATAGCCGTCGTGGCTGACCGTCACGACGACATTCTCGCGGGCGATCAGGTCTTCCATGTTCAGCGTCGCGGCCGATTCGTCGAAGCTGGTGCGGCGATCGTCGCCGTACTTCTCCTTGATCTCGAACGTGTCCTCGCGAATGATGTCCATGAGCACATCGCGGCTGGCGAGAATGCGCTGGAATTCCGTGATCTTCTCCGCTTCGGCGTTCAGTTCATTGACCAGTCGCTCCAGTTCCAGGCCGACGAGTTGAATCAACTGCAATTTGCCGATCTGTTCGGCCTGGGCCTGGGTGAGGCGGAGGAATTTCTGCTGGCCGGGATCGTCGGGATAGACGCCGGCGCCGTACGTCTGGTACTTGCGCGGGACCAGCGTGGCGATGCGATCGGTGGGGGCGGCGACGGCGATGCGGAAGGCCCGTTCGCGCAATTTCACGATGGCTTCCTCGCGCGTTTTGCTTGAACGGATGAGCCTGACCACTTCATCGATATCGCAGACGGCGTAGACCAGGCCTTCGAGGATGTGCTCGCGCTGCTGGGCGCGGCGAAGCTCGAATTTGGTCCGCCGGGTGATCACGTCCTGGCGATGTTCGATGAAATGTTCGATCAGTTCCTTCAGACCCATGGTTCGCGGCTGGCGATGGACCAGGGCGATGTTGATCATGCTCACCGTGACCTGGCACGGAGTGAACTGATAGAGCTGATTGATGACAATGTCCGGATCGGCGTCGCGCTTAAGCTCAATGACGATGCGGCAGTCGTGATCCCGCCCGCTTTCGTCGTTGATGGCGGAAATGTCGCGAATGCGGTCGGTTTTCACGCACTCGGCCACGGATTCAACGATGGTGCGGCGGATCACGCCGTAAGGCATCTCCTGGACGACGATCTGGCTGCGGCCGGCCTTGACCTGTTCGACCGCCAGCTTGGCCCGGACGGCGATCTTGCCACGGCCGGTTTTGTAGCCGTCGATGACACCGTCCCGGCCGCAGATCACGCCGCCGGTCGGGAAATCCGGGCCGGGGACGATCTGGAGCAGATCGGCCAGAGTGCAATCGGGGTGATCGATGACATGGACGATGGCGTCGCAGATTTCGCGGAGATTGTGGGGCAGGAGATTGCAGGCCATGCCGACGGCGATGCCGGTGGAGCCGTTGATCAGGAGATTGGGGAATTTTCCGGGCAGGACGGTGGGTTCGACGCGGGTGTCATCGTAGTTGGGCTGGAATTCGACGGTGTCCTTGTCGAGGTCGAGGATCATCTCCTGTTCGACGGCGCTGGGGCGGGCCTCGGTGTAACGCATGTGGGCGGGCGGATCGCCGTCGTTGGAGCCGAAATTGCCCTGGGCCGAGATCAGCACATGGCGAAGATTCCATTTCTGGGCCATGCGAACCAGCGTTGGATAGATGACCGCCTCGCCGTGCGGATGGTAGATGCCCATCGTCTCGCCGCAGATGCGGGCGCATTTGACGGGTTTGGAGGCGGCGCGCAGTCCCAGGTCGTTCATGGCGACGAGGATTCGCCGCTGGGACGGCTTAAGCCCGTCGCGGACATCGGGCAAAGCCCGGTCCATGATCGTGCTCATCGCGTAGGTGAGATAGCTGTCCTGAAGCTCCTGTTCGATCTGCAATTCTTCAACCCGATTACTGGGCTCGGGAGGCGTGGTTTCGGCCATAAACTCCGCTCTGAAATCGAGCCGCCGGCCCGAACGAAACCCGCATCGGCGCCGGCAAACTCAAGGCGGTTTATTCTACTCGAAAACCGCGCAGGCGGAAAGGCATTGAACCGGAATAAATGGCCCGAACCGAAAGGAAAAACGCGGCTATTTCCCCGCCTCCAGCCGCACTTCATGACTCTCGATGACGTCGACACCATCCAGCGTCAGGGCGGTGTGGTTGTCGCCGAATTTGAGCTTGGAACGGTCGGTGATGTAAATGGGCGCATCGTCACGCAACGGGAGAATCTTGAGCACCAGGCCATCCTGATACACGGCCGGGTCGCAGCGGCGCAGACTGATTTCAAAGGGCCGGGTGTTGTAGAAATCGTCCTCAACCAGCTTGTCGCCCAGATAGGCTCGGATAGCGTCGCCGGTATAGCGCACGCGCAAACGAAGTTCACGGCCGGCGGCAATGCCGGCGGGAAGCTTCACTCGCCAAACGGCCGCTTGCGCGAAATCCGCATCCTCCGGCTGCATCGCCATTCCCTGCGCGCGGCCGGGAACGGACGGAGCAATCGGAATCGTGCGGGCCGGGCCGGCGGTTTGCACCTGCTCGATGGCGGCCTGCAATGGCGCCGCCGTCGCAATCTGCGGCGAAAACCGGCGGAACAGACCATCATCCTTCGCAGGTACATTACCATGGCCATCAGTCAGACTTGCCGGCGCGGGCAAAACGGCGATGGAACAATCCTGCGGGTCTTCCGCGCGCAGTCGCAATGTCGAACCATCGAGCAGGAATGCTGCGTGGGTCAGGAACAGGCGATCCTGACCCTGCCACGGGCCTTTCCAGAGGTCGAAGGCCGTCGCCTCGTCGAGCAGAATGATGACGTGGTTCTTTCCGTCTTTCCCGTGCAGGCGGATGGCCGCGTTCCGGCCGCTCTGGACGTTGCGCACACGAATCTGCGAGTTCTCGCTGGTGGTCTTCCCGGTGGAATCATCCACCGTGGCGGTTGCGGCATCGAAAGTGAATTCCGCGGGTATCGCGGCCGTCTGTTTGAAGACGGTGTATCGCGTATTCCCGTCATCGACGTGGCAGAGCGGCTGTGCGGTGGCGGAGATGAGCTTGACTCCGCCAAGGTCCATATTGAGGGGCCAGAAGAAGCGGCTGTTGTAGGGAACAGTGACCGGTGCGGATGGCACGGTGATATCGCCGCCGGTGAGCCTGACTCGGAATTGGACATTCTGCTGGTTCGGTTGCGTCGACAAATGCTGATAATGGCTCACAAAGATGTAGCCGCTGGCGCCATCGGAACGGACGGCCCAGTTGAGCGAGGCGCGTCCACCGGGCATTCGCGGCGACATGCCGGAAATTCCGGGCCCGAAGTCTTGCAGGAACAAACCCAGGAGGCGCAGCCAGTGGTAATGCTCTCGCTCCTGCCCGAATTCGCCGAGGGGCGCCTGGAAGTCGTAATTCCTGACCGGTAGATCGTTCCAGTAGTTGGTCGCCTGCGTCTCGTTGAGGTTGGTCAATTTCCCTACGGGATTCTGGCCGCCGTGATACATGTAGAAGCCAAGCAGATTTGTGCCCGAGGCGAGTTTCACCAGGGCCAGGGATTCGGTGTCCTCGGGTGCCATGAAGACGCGCCGGTGATAACTGGGCATCATGCCGGCGCCGAGTTCGCAAGTGCAGGAGGGATAGACACCCCTGAGAGCCGGCGGGGCCTCGCCGGTTGTGGGCCCGGCACCAAGCATGCCCATCGACGCGGCGTCGCCGCCCCGCGCCCCGCCCCGTCCGCCGCCGCGCCCGCCGCCAAGTTGCAGAACGTTATAACCGCCGCCGCGCAGCGAGCGGTCCCAGAAGCCATCCACATAGGATCCCGAAAACGGCACGATTTCGCCGAACGGCGCCTCGCCGCCGGAGCCCCAGCCGGTGCAGGTATACAGCGGCACATCAATGCCCGCGTCGCGAGCAATTCCCTTCAGCGTCATCAAATGCTGGGTGGGGCCGCTGTATTCGTTTTCCACCTGAATGGCGATAACCGGCCCGCCGTCTTTCCACAGAAGTCCCTGTGTCTGCTGGGAGATTTGCCCGTAGAGCTTGGTCACGTAGCCGAGATAACCGGGATTGTCACGGCGCAGTTCAAACACTTTGTCGTCGCCCATCTTCTGTAGCCAGTTGGGGAAGCCGCCGTTTCGCACTTCGCCATGACACCACGGGCCAATCCGCAGCAGCACGTCCAAACCGATTTCCCGGCATGTTTCCAGGAATTTCCGCAGGTTGCGCTGGCCGGTCCAATCCCATGTGCCCTGGACCTCCTCATGGTGAATCCAGAAGATGTAGGATGCCACGACGCTGACGCCGCCAGCCTTGATCTTGAGCAGTTCGTCTCGCCATTCCGAGTCCGGGCATCGCGCAAAATGAAACTCACCCGAGATGAATACCCACGGCTGGCCGTCGCGCAGCAAGCTCCGGCTGTCCAGCGTCAACGTATGGCCGCCGGGTGCGGTGGCCGTTCCCATATGAAAGCCCGCCGACGTCGCCGCCGCGGGACGAGCCGATGCGTCGAGCGTAAGCGCATCGGCCACGGTCGGCGCGGGAATCGGCGCTGCCGCGGCCGGACTGGCGGGCGCCGTGGTGTCGGCCGCGAAAGAGGGCAGCAGCGGCAAACTCGCGGCGAATCCGGTCAAGATCGCGGTTTTCTGAATGAATTGACGCCGTGACAGGTGGTTTTTCATAGGGTGGCGTCAAGTGTAATGACGCCCTTGAAGACTTCAACATGACCCTGGTCGCCCTTGCTCGTGTCCGGCATGTTTCTAACGGTTTGATTCCTTCCATCGCCTTTGGGTATGGGATGCTTTCTGGACCGCTATTGCCATGAGTATTAGGATGACGATCGCGACTCTGGTCCCCACATAACAGGATCATTCCCCATGCTCATCGGATTCATCGGCGGCTGCGGACATCATTACCTGCGCGAACTCGTCGAACGCAAGGTCGCCACGGCGGTCGTCTGCGGCGATGGGCATGACGACCCGGCCGCCAAAGCACTGGCCGAGCGGTTGTCCGGGGCGCACTACTACGACACGGCCGAAGCGATGCTCAACGTCGCCCGGCCGCAGGTGATCAGCGTGGGAGCGGTTTACGGCTACAACGGTGATTTCGTGGCCGCGGCGCTGGAGCACAACCTGCCCGTCGTCTGCGACAAACCCATCGCCGCATCGACGCAGCAGCTCAACCGCATCCGCATGTTGTGCATCCCCGGCCGGCATTTGGTTACCGAATTTGATGCCCGAGTCCGGCGGGAATTCCGCGCCGCACGCAAGGCCGTTGTCGATGGCCTGCTGGGCACCGTCGTCCTGGCCGTCAGCCAGAAAAGCTATCGCTGGGGCACTCGGCCCGCCTGGTACGCCGAGCGAGTGAGTTACGGCTCGACACTTCTCTGGGTCGCCAGCCACGGGATCGACTTCATCCGTTTCGTCACCGGCCGGAAGTTCACAACCGTCACCGCGCGACAGGCCAACACCATCCGCCCCGATTTCCGCGCCCCGGGCTCGCCGCACGGGGCCGAGGATTATGCCGTGTGCATGTTCGACGTCGATGGCGGCGGGGCGGCCGTGGCGCATGTCGATTACCTCCGCCCCGACGCCGCCGGCACCCACGGCGACGACAGGCTCCGCGTGGCCGGAAGTAAGGGTGTCCTGGAAATCCGCGATGGCCGGTGCATGCTCACCACCAGTGACCATGCCGCCCAGGACATCACAGAAACTGTCCCGGCGATGGACCTGGCCGGCGAACTTCTTGCCGCCGTCCAAGGCGGCAGCACCGATCTCTTCAGCACGGCCGAATCGTTGCAGATGGCGGAGATCCTGCTCAAGAGCCGAGAAGCGGCCGACACGCTGACGACGATCGGAATCTAACATACGATCAACGCGGGTTCTGAGCGACGACCGCGAAACCTCAAAAAATCATCATCATGCTTAGATGAATCAATAAAAACTTGTTTTGCAATAGACGTTGAATCTGCTGTTTGGGCCGGTACACTCCCGCCGTCATTTCTCAAGCGAAAGGAGATCGTCATGCGGTCAGCTCTATGGACAATTGTAGTTGTGCTTTGCCTCGCGCCCGCCATTTCCTATGGAGGCACGACGGCCGCGAACTCGTCTCCCTTTGCGGCGCTGGACCAGCCGGTTGCAACGGAGTCGCCCAATCCGTCGACGGTGAACCAGGGCGCCCTTCACTTTGACCTGGGCGCCGATTATGGAAACGCCGACTTCTTCCGCGGAATTCGCCAGCCGGTGAATTCCCCGGCGATTCAAGGCTTTGTCGACGTGCATTTCGATATTTGCAAATTCGGCGATCTGGCCGTCGGTTCCTACTTCGGATACCGCAACGGCGGCGCGGAAAAGAGCCACAACGGCGCGCCCCTGACCGATTACCTTCAGGAGGGGTTCGTCGGCGCCAATCTGCAATATCACGCGTTCTCGCTCGATGTGGGGTACATCGAGCATCACTCACCGGATGGTACGTTTGCATCTCAAGATGAAGTCGGCGCCCGCCTGGATTATGACGATGCCGACCTGATGAAGCAGTGCCATATTCCGCTGCTCCTGCATCCGCACGTCGAGCTCTTCCGCGAAGTGCTCGATCAGAGCGCCTTCCTCTCCACGCGCAGCGAGCCCGCCAAACAAAACAGCTACCTGGAAATCGGAATCGCCCCGCAGCACCGCTTCGACATCGGCTCCAGCGGCGCCTGGACCGTGAACGTGGCCATGCCCGTCACGGCGGGGATGAGCTGGGACAACTACTATTCGCTCACTCCCACGGCCAAGCCCAACTTCCTGGGCTTCGTTTCGGTCGGTGCGATGGCATCGGTCCCCCTGCCGGTGCCGGCCAAATTCGGCGCCTGGGAACTCCGCGGCGGCCTGACCTATGTCAACGACACGGCCCAGGGCGCCCGCCAGGTCGACCACAACCACGCCGATTTCCTCACCGCGGGCGTGGGACTGGAAATGCACTACTAACTCTGGCCCCGCCGCCAAACCACCAGAAGCCTCTTCCGCTGGCAATATCCCGCGCCGGCCGCGCATCGCCGAAGCCCCTTCGCCTCCCTTCGCCTCCCACTTGACAGCCCTATATCAAAGTGATATCACTTCAATATCTCAACAAGGAGTGCATCATGATTCAGGAACGGGAATTGAGGGTTCACGGCGGGATCGGGCCGCTGGCCGCGGGATTGGTGATTTTTCTCGGCGGTGGTGTAGGCGGCGTGGTCGCGGCCGTCGCATGGAATGAGCCCGGGCTCATCGCCGCCGCTGTCATCCTGGCCGTTCTCGACGTCTTCTTCCTGAAAGGACTTTTCATCGTCAATCCCAACGAGGGAATGGTCCTTCAGCTCTTCGGGAAATACGTCGGCACCGTCAAGCATGCGGGGCTCAAGTGGGCCAATCCGCTTTATCTGCATCGGGCCGTTTCGCTGCGGGCGCGCAATTTCGAAAGCGCCAAGCTCAAGGTCAACGACCACGATGGAAACCCGGTGGAAATCGGCTGCATCATCGTCTGGCGCGTCAGCGATACGGCCGAGGCGACCTTCGAAGTGGACGACTACAAGCAGTACGTTCACGTGCAGAGCGAGTCGGCCGTCCGTAATCTGGCGACACAATATCCGTACGATGCCCATCAGGAGGGGCAAATGTCGCTGCGGGCCAGCACGGCGGAGATCGCCCAGCAACTGCAAAGCGAGATTCAGGCACGGCTGGTGAAAGCAGGCGTCACCGTGGTCGAGGCGCGGATCAGCCACCTGGCGTATGCGCCGGAGATCGCGGCGGCGATGCTGCGCCGCCAGCAGGCCAGCGCCATCGTCGCGGCGCGCAAAAAGATCGTCGAAGGCGCGGTGGGCATGGTCGAGGATGCGCTGGAACTGCTGCAAAGCAAGCACGTGGTCGAGCTTGATGAGGATCGCAAGGCGGCCATGGTCAGCAATCTGCTGGTCGTGCTCTGCGGCGACAAAGAGGCTCAGCCCGTGGTCAACACCGGCTCGATCTATCAGTGATATTCCCGTGGCCGACCGCAAGCCCTTTCTTCTTCGCATCGATCCGGCCACGCTGGGCGCGATCCAGCGCTGGGCGGATGACGACCTGCGCAGTCTCAATGGCCAGATCGAATTTCTGCTGCGCAAGGCCCTGATCGAGTCCGGCCGCAGCAAACCCCCGCCGGGCCAGCCGCGGATTCCGCCGAGCCAGCCGAAAGTCGAAGGATGATGGACATGAGAATCCTCAGCTTCAATCAGTACCCGGACTTCACGCCGGAGCGGGAATTCAAGGAGTGGTGGGGCAGCAAATTGACCAGCGTTCTGGCGGTGCTGGCGCGGCTCGAACCTGTCCGAGTCATCATGGTTGCGCGGCGCATCAGAAAATGTTCGACGGCCCAAGCCAAGGCGTATGTTGACGGGCTATAGTTGTTCGCCGTGCCTCGCTTGCCGGAATAGGATTGCCGCGGCAAATGCGGGCGTGGTATAGTGGCCTTGCTGTCGCGCGGCGCGCAGTTGATCGCACATGTCCGAGCCGTCGCGACGGCGGCAGGCGTATGTTTGATGGCTCGGCACAACAAGCGGAGATGTTATGTCCATTTCACGTCGCGGATTTCTGAAGACGACAGCGGCTCTGGCGGCTGTCGGGGCGGGTCGATCAATTTTGGGGCAGACTACAATGCCGGCCATGATGCCCGCGACCCGCCCGTCGCCGGGAACGCTGGCGTTCCAGCAAAGTATTCCGGCAGCGCAATGGACGGAGCTGAAGGTCCGTCTTGCCAAGACCAATTCCGACATGCGCAGCCGCGGCCTGCGGAATTTCGCGGGATCGGCCGAGAAAGTTATCACCGGGTACCCATACAACGAATATTACGACTGGGACTTGTACTTTGAAAACATGTACATGTCCTACTACGGAATCTGGCCTTACTGTTTTTCCAATCTCAAGTTGTTTCTCGACCGGCAGCAGCCGGACGGATATATCAATCGCAGCCTGATCAAGCAGCGCGACCGTCAACATTTCAAGCCGTTCCTGGCGCAACTGGTCGTATTGGGATGCCGGCAGAACAAGGATGATTTTTCCTGGGTGGCGGGGAATTATTACACGCGGCTGGGGAAATATCTGGACAAGTGGATGTCGTACGATGGGGATGGCAACGGGCTGCCGACGTGGAACTCGGCGGATGAAGCGGGCACCGACAACCAGTGGAGCCGGGCGGGACCGCTGGCGTCGTTCCAGGATGAAGGGGTCGATCTGGCCAGCTACCTGGTGCGCGAGTTCGACGCGATGGCGGTGATCGCCACCGCCCTGGGCAAGCCGGACGACGCCAGACAATACACCGCGCGGTCCCAGAAGCTGTGCCAGCTCATCAACGACGTCTTCTGGGATGAGAAAGATGGCTTCTACTATGATCGCAATGAAAAGACCAAGTCGAAGGTGCCGGTGAAATCCGGATCGGCCTTCATGCCCCTGTTCTGCGGCGCCGCCACGCCCGAGCGCGCCAAACGCATCGTCAACGAGCATCTGCTCAACGAGAAGGAATTCTGGCTGAACTATCCAATAGCCAGCTACGCCAAGACGGAGCCGGATTATTACCAGGGCGACAACCGCAACGAGTGCAACTGGCGCGGCTCGACCTGGGCGCCGTACAACTACATGGCGTTCCACGGCCTGGTCCGCTACGGCATGAGCGATGTCGCCAAAGAACTATCCAAGCGGCTGTTCGAGATGGCGGTCGTCAAGAACACGCACCTGTGGGAGTATTACAATGCCGAAACCGGCGCCGGCCTGGGCCATGCCGAGTTCTGGGGATTCACGGCATTGTATTACATCATGCCGCTGGAGCTGGCCAATAACTACGATCCATCCGACCTGAACAAGCCGCTTGTGCCGTTCATCCCGCAGGAGCTGTCGGTGCCGTTTCAGCCGTGACGGCGGCGGAGTTGGCGATATTGCTCAAGCCGGGGCGGAATCGGGCGCATGGCCTTCGGGCATGAAGAGCACCACGATCATGCCCGGGATGAGCAGAAACGAATTGTACAGAAGCACAACCCGCGAATCGTTCACCGTGGCGAACAGGCCGAAGACGAGCGTGCCGACGGCCGCGGCGATGCGGCCGATGTTGAAACTGAACCCGGCGCCGGTGGTGCGGAGGAGAATGGGAAACAGCGGCGGCAGGTACATGGTGAACAGAGCGAACACGCCGGAGAAGAATCCGACCCACGGCAGCCATCGGAGCATCGAGGCATAATCGCGCGGGATGCAATAGGTTCCGAACATCGTTGTGAAGAATCCCAGGCACATCAGGGCGATGGCCCAGCGATAGCCGAAGAACCGGGCCAGGAACGCGGCGAAGAAATTGCCCGGGATCGACACGCCGATCACCAGAAAGAACGCCGAGCTGACCAGCCTCTGCTTGTCGGCGTCGCTCCAACCGGCCACCTCGCCGAGGCTGCGCAGGTGCTGCACGTTCCAGAACATGAATGCCCACCACGCGGTCAGCAAACACGCGCAGACAATCACCGCCAGTATGGTCGTCCGCCGCACCTCGCCCTTGAAGAGTTCGGTCCAGGACGGCGGTTTGGCCGCGGCGAGCCTGGCGTCATGCCACGCCTGAGGTTCGGGGACCGACTGGCGAATCCAGTAGACGATCAGTGCCGGCAGGACGCCAACCAGGAAGACGAACCGCTCGGGCAGGCGCGCCATTACATACACCGTGAGGCAGGCAACCAGGATGCCGATGTTGATGCCCGCCTGCAGCGCCGCCGACATCCACACCTGCCAGCGCCGCGGCCAGGTCTCCGCGACCAGAGCCGAGCCGACGGCCCACTCGCCGCCGATCCCCAGGGCCGCCAGAAATCGGAAGATGAGCAGGTGCCACCATGTCATCGCGAACACCGACAATCCGGTGAACATCGCGTAGGTCAGGATGGTCAGCCCCAGCGTGCGGCTTCGGCCGATCACGTCTCCGACACGTCCAAAGACGCCTCCGCCCAAAGCCCAACCGACGAGAAAAGCCGCCTGAACCCATGCGCTCCTGACCTTTACGGCCGGATCGGTGGCGCTGGAGGCATGGAGAAGCTGAGCCACAAACGGCGCCGCGACCAGCGTATAGATATGGGAATCCAGCCCGTCAAAGGCCCAGCCGAGCCACGCGGCGATCCCCGATCGCCATTGAGTTGGGGTAAGATCGCTCAGTCGCTCGGCGGGCCGACTTGCAACGGGCGCGGGTGATGAGCCCGGAGGCACGGCCGAGTGAATTTCCGTTTCCTGACGAATGGCCATCTCCCGAAAAACAAGTTCCGCCGGACCACGAACTGAACCCTGTTATTTGTATACTATCACATTCACCATGAAAACCATTACCGCCATCGCGGGATTGCTGTGCGTTTTCGCAGTTGCCCACCGCGGATTTGCGCAATCGCCGGTGACCATTTCATCGGATTGGCTGATGCAGGATATCGCCCACGTGAAGACGACGGGCGAGGCGATTTCCCGCGTCGGCTACGCGACGGATGTGTACGCGCCGGGGCCCTATTCGCCGCCGCCCACCGCCACCGCCAATCCGCCAACCGCATCACTGATTCCCGACGCCGTTCGCTACTTCAGCGGCGGCGTCGGACTGGGCGGGACGAATTGGCCCGCGCAGCCGGAGAAGAACCGGCCGAATTATTCCTCGCAATGGGCGCAGGCGCCCGGCCCGTCATCCTCGGCCTGGTACAAGGCCACCGTGCCGGGAACCGTCCTGGCCACGCTCGTGAATAATAATGTGTACCCCGAGCCTCTCTACGGCGAAAACAACCGGCCCAACATCATCCCGGAAAGTCTCTCGCGCACATCGTATTGGTATCGAACCGAATTCACGGTTCCGGCCGGCTATGCGGGCAGACAGGTCTGGCTGAATTTCGACGGCATCAATTACATCGCGGATGTGTGGGTGAACGGGAGCAAGGCGGGGACGATCAAGGGGGCATTCATCCGTGGGAATTTCAACGTTACAGCGATGGTCAAGCCCGGCGAGAAGGCGGCCGTCGCGGTGTTGATCAGGCCGCCATCGCATCCGGGCGACCCGTGGGAGAAAACGGTGGCCAACCAGCGCGGTCCCAACGGCGGCGGGACCAACGGGCCGCTCGGTCAGGACGGGCCGACGTTTGTCGCGTCCATCGGCTGGGACTGGGTTCCCGGCATCCGCGACCGGCAAATGGGCATCTGGCAGGCGGTGACCATGTCGCAATCCGGGCCGGTGATCATTGAGAATCCGTTCGTCTTCACCGATCTGCCGCTGCCGCGCATCGACTCGGCCGACGTATCAATCGAGGCGACGATCCGGAACATCTCCGACACGGCGCAGACGGGCGTGCTGAGCGGCAAGCTTGGGGATATCGCGTTTCAATCGGCGCCGATCGCGCTGGCGCCCAGAAGCGAAGAGCGGATCAAGGTCAATCCGCAGAACGCGAGGCAATTGCGCATAAACAATCCGAGACTCTGGTGGCCCAATGGATACGGCGATGCGTATCTCTATCCGCTGCATCTCAGTTTCGACATCAAAGGCGTTTCATCGGATGCCAAAGACCTGAAGATCGGCATCCGCAAAGTGACATATTTTGTAGACGGCTCGACCAACCTCACGCTGTCGGTCAACGGCGTTCGCGTCTTCGCCAAGGGCGGCAACTGGGGAATGGACGAGGCGCTGAAGCGCATCCCGCCCCAGCGACTGGAGGCGCAAATCAAGATGCACAAGCTCGCCCATTACACCATCCTCCGCAACTGGGTCGGCCAGAGCACCACCGAAGACCTCTACGACCTGTGCGATCAATATGGAATCATGGTGTGGGACGAGTTCTTCCAGGCAAATCCGGCCAACGGCTTGAATCCGCTCGATGTCGATGTCTATCTGGCGAACGTGCGCGACAAGGTGCTGCGGTTTCGCAACCACGCGTCGATCGTGGTCTGGTGCGGCCGTAATGAAGGCGCGCCACCGCCGGAGATCGATCGCGGCAATACGCAGATCATCAGGGATCTGGATCAGACCCGCTACTATCAGTCGAGTTCGACGGCCGGCAACGGCGTGGTTTCCGGCGGCGGCGGCTATGGCTGGCGCCCGCCGCACGGCTTTTACGGCCTCTATCCCGCGTTCAACACGGAAGTCGGCAGCGCGTCGATACCCACGCTTGAGGCCATCCAGTCCTGGATGCCGGAAAAGGACTGGTTCGACAAGAATTTCCCCAACGACGACTGGGCCGAACACGATCTGGTGACCGGCAACGGCAGCCCGGCCGGCAATCCGTTCCATGTCGCCATCGCCAAACGCTATGGGTCGTACACCACTTTGGCCGATTTTGTCCGCAAATCGCAAATGGCGGATTACGAGGCGTTTCGCGCCATGTACGAAGCCCGCCTCTTCCGCATGTTCAATCCCTGCACGGCGGTCATCACCTGGATGAGCAACCCCGCCCAGCCGTGCCTGGTGTGGCAGATTTACGATTATTCCCTCGAGCCCTTCGCATCGTTCTTCGCGGTGCAGAAGGCGTGCGAGCCTGTCCACATCATGATGACGCAGGACGATTTTCACGTCGGCATGGTGAACAATACGCCAGCAAGCCTGCACGACCTGAAATATCGCGTCCGCATTTTCAATCTCGACGGCACGGGCAAATACGACAAGACAATCGCGATCGCATCGTCGCCCCCGTCGCAGACACAGGATTTGGGCGGGATTCAATTCCCGGCCGGATTGTCCGCGGTGCATTTCGTGAAGCTCGACCTGGTCGATTCCGACAACAAGGTCATCTCGGACAATTTCTACTGGCGGGAGACTGCGCCAGATGATCTGACCGCATTGGACACGCTGCCGGATGTCAATCTCGACTGCACAGTTGTCCGCCACGACGCCGGCGGCAATTGTCTGCTCGACGTCACGCTGTCGAATCCCACGCAAAACGTAGCGGTGATGGCGCACCTGCAATTGCGCAATGCCCGAACCAACCTGCGCGTGCTTCCGGTGTACTACTCGAACAACTATGTCTCCCTGCTTCCCGGCGAGCGTACGACCATCACGATCGAAGCAGCTTCAAGAGACCTCGGCAGCGATCTCCCGCTGGTGGTTCTGGACGGCTGGAACGTGACGACCACCGACAGGACCTTCCCCGACAACGGCTCGGCCGCCATCGCGACCAACGCCCAGGCGCACGTCGATCGGGCGGCGGGTCGATGAAACAGGCTGCGAAGTTCGATTGAGCAAGTTCCGCACCGCGAATCCCACGGTGTCAGCCCTCGCCGATGGCGCTGGCGATGGCGTGGGTTTCGATGTGGCTGATGCTGATGTGCCACGCGCGGATGCCGCGCTCGGCCGCGATCTTCCGGCAAAGACCGGTGAGTTCGACAATCGGCTGGCCGGAAAGCTGGTTGGTGATCTGGATGTCCGTCCAGGCGATGCCGCCGCTCCAGCCGGTGCCGAGGACTTTGAGGATGGCCTCCTTGGCGGCGAAGCGGCCGGCCAGGTGCTCGACGCTGCGGCGGGAGCGGGCGTTGCAATACGCCTGTTCGGCGGGCGTGAAGCAGCGGTCTAGGAAATGCTGGCCGTGATCCGCCAGCATCCGCCGGATGCGGGCCGTTTCGACCAGATCAACGCCATGCCCGACGATTGCCATGCGGCCACACCTCCAAAAACCTGACAGCCTGCTAAGCGCCTTTTCTTACCGTCGTACCGCATTCCGGACACCGATCTGGACTGGCGCGCAGATCGTAGCCGCACACCGGGCACATGCCGTGCAATCGGCGATTTTTTCGCCTTTGCCGCCGGCGGATGTTGGGCAGTTCAAAAACAACCGGCCGTATCGCAAAGGACAGCGGAGCATAGCGGCTATTCTACTCATCCGCACCTGTCTCTGCATGATCCCGGCCGCTTGCGGCGCCGCACGGCCGAGGGGAAGATAGCCGGCATGGGACTCAGCGCACGAAATCAATTTGCCGGAACGGTGGTATCGGTTCGCAGCGGGTCGGTGATGAGCGAGGTGGTGATCGACATCGGCGGGGGTCACCAGATCGTTTCGCTGATCAGCACGTCGTCGGCCAAGCGGCTGAAGTTGAAAAAGGGAGCGAAGGCGACGGCGGTGATCAAGGCGACGGAAGTGATCGTCTCGACCGATGCCGCGCCCGGCGAAGGCGAGCGGGCATGAAACGCTCGGCCGGTCCCAAGCGACGGGTTGCGGCGAGCATGATGCGCGCCCGACAGACGCGGGGCCGAATCTGGATCGAGTCGGCCGGCCGGGCCGTCTTCACTGATGCGGCCGCGGATCTGATCGAGCAGATCGGCGCGTGCGGGTCATTGTCGGAGGCGGCGCGGCGGCTGGGGTTCAGCTACCGGCGGGCGTGGATGCTGCTGGACCGCACTAACCGGGCGTGGCCGCGAAAGCTCGTCGTCAGCACCACCGGCGGGCGTCGCGGCGGAGGCGCCAGCGTGACCGAACTGGGAACGTTCGTCCTGCGAACTTATCGCGATCTGCAATTGCAACTGGAACACCTCCTGGACACGGCCGGGGATCCGTTCGCAGCGGGGGTGTAGATGGTGCGGGCGTGGGACTGCGGCGCAGCCGCGGGAAGATCACAGCGCCAACTGGAACTGTACGCGGGCGACAAGTTCCTCGTGGCCGTTGCTGACCAGAACGCCCGAGCCGTTGTCGTCAACCGGGGATCCGTTGGGTAAGTACATGCCGTCCACGGTCAGTTTGGCGTTCTGGCCCTTGAAATAGTAGTTCACGCCGACGGTGAACTCATGCACGGTGGTCTGGGTCCTGGCGGCAAATTCCTTGTCGTCGAAATGGAGATAGTCGTAGCGGCCAAACGGCTCGAGATTGGTTCCGCCGATCAGATAACTGATCTGGGCGGCAGCGCCGCCGTCGTAGGTGTTGCCTTCGGAGCCATTGGTTCCGTTGCGGCTGGTATAGTCACCGATGTAGGCTGCGTAGAGCCCCAGCCCCTGGTGATCCCATTGCACGTCGGCGGCCTGGCGGATGGCGTCGGAGGGATCGGCTTCGGTCCAGTCGCCGCCGATGTCGGCGACAAGCAGGTCGTCCTTGTCGTCGTATGCCGTGAACTGGTCGTAGTCCCTCCACTGGCCCATGAACTTGTATTCGGCCCGGGCGCCGATGCCGAAATTTGCCGGCCGGGCCGGATAGCTCGCGAAGTTCATGTCGTTGATGCCGTAGCCGTTGGTGAAATCGGCCTTGACGCGAACCGCGTTCTGATTGTCATAGACGGCCATGGCGCCCTGACTGAAAGCTTCGCCCCTGGCCAGGACGTCATCGAGAAGTGTGCGGTCGGCGGCGAGCAGGGTTCGATCGAAGACCATCTGTTCGTGGGCCAGCGGCGCCTTGAACTGCCCGCCTTCGATCGACCAGGCCGTATTCGGAAGATGGTATTTCACCCATGCGTCGTAGAGCGTGGTTTCTCCGCCGCTGCGATCGGCCTGGACGAATACGCGGTAGGTGAAATCGGGCGAGAAGGCATTCCCGTCCAGGCCAAGCTGCAACCGGCGGGTTTCAAAGCCATTTTCGGTTTCGCTTTCGCCAGGGCCCTTGGCATCGTCGCGCTGGTTGGTGACATCCCGCATTTGCAGCAGGACAAACGGATGCAGCAGGAAATTCCCGTCATCGCTGGCGATATAGGCTCCCCTTGACGCATCCCACCCGGCGCCCAGGCCGATGGAAGACATCACGAAACTCTGCCCGTCGGCCTCCTGGATCACGCGCTGGGCCGCGGCCGCCTGCGAATCCGCCGGCGCGGTGGCGGGCCCGGCGGACCGGTCCTGCAGCTCCTTTTCCAATTCCTGGTCGTGCGCCTTCATCTGCTCCATTTCGGCGCGCAACTCCCTGACCTCCTGGCGCAGGTCCGAATCCGGCTGCGTGGCCGGCACTTGCGCAGCCGTCATCCGGCCGGCGAGAGAAACGAACAAGGCGGCGCACGCCGCGCGGACAAAGGCATCGGGCAATTTACTCACGACGGTTCTCCATAAGGCCACATGGTCCGGCGTACCGTTATGTCATTGAGTATATAACGGTATGTTGAAGAAAAAAGAAATGGCGCCGTCGCTGGCGACAGGCCATTTCCCGCATCGAGGGCCCCGCGTTGGCTCTCTTAATATGCGTCGGTGTCGTGGTCGGATTGCTTGACGGCGTGGTCTTCTTCGGAGCTGAAGGTCATGTGCTTCACGCCGTTGTCCTTGAACATGATGGACATGTAAACCTGCTTGGTGGCCGGGTGGGCGGTGGCGCGGAGGTAGAGCTCGAAGATCTGCCGCATGTCGGCCGGAAGGTCGATTTCCGTGGGGTCGCCCTTGTGCCAGACGGTCCAGACCTTGCTGGTTTCCTTGTTCAGGCCGATGTCAAAGACGATCATGTCGCAATTGGTGCGCTCGGGGGAGATATGAATCCACCACCCATCCTTTTTGGCGGCCGCTGGCTGCGTGGTATCCGCGGCAAACACCACGGCCGTCACAAGCAACGCGCCGATCAGTACACACGTCCGCATGAAATTGCGCATGAGAATCTCCTTTGTCCGATGCCTCGGCTGACAGGAACCGACCGTCCACAGCGGCCCGGCCAATCCGGACAGGCAGTCTACCGGAACAACCGCCGAATCGGAACAGGAATCCTGCCGGCCGGCGGTTTCAATTGGCCAGGGTCCAGACGGATTGGCAGATGATCGAAGGCCGTCAGGTAGACAGCATCACGGATTGGCGCTGGAAGCCGATGCGGATATTGCAACGGGAGTGAGGTTGATGAATTGCGGCGGGGAATGGATACCCTGGCCGGCGACGAGGGCGGTGTTGCCAAGGCGATTTGTGGCGGGGAGGAGCACCCCGAACATCAGAACGCCAAAGACGGAAATGGCGACGGCGATCTGGACGGGGGCCACAAGATGCGCGGCTCGGTTGGGCTGGGCTGTGGCTGGCATGGGCGAGGTGGCGGCCGTCGCGTCCTGTGCGGGAGCTTCGTCCGGATCGGCGCGAAGGAAAAGAGCGGCAACGATCTTCAGGTAATACGCGGCCGAGATGGCGGCGTTCAGCATCATCAAGGCCGCCAGCCAATAAAAACCGGCATGAAGGGCCGGTTGCACCAGCATGAACTTGCCCCAGAAACCGACCGTCAGGGGAAGGCCGGTGAGGCTGAAGCAGGCGACGGCCATCGCCAGAGCCAGTGACGTATGGCGATGGCCGAGTCCGGCGAGGTCTTCAAAGGTCTCGGCGGTGGTGGCGGGAGCGGTGTTTCTGGATGGCAAAAGAACAAGCACGCCAAACGCGCCCACGTTCATCAGGCCGTAGATTACCAGATAGAAGAGGACGCCGCGGAGGGCCTGACTCTGCGCCAGTGCCGCGGCGTCGGAGCCCAGCGCACCGGCCGCACCGACCAGGGCCGTCACGCCGACCAGCATGTAGCCGCTGTGGGCGATCGAGCTGTAGGCCAGCACGCGTTTGACGTTGAACTGGAGCAGGCCCAGCACGTTGCCGATGGTCATGGTCAGCACCGCCAGAACCCAGAGCAACTCGACGATCTGGTGCGGAAGCTGCCAGGATTCACCGCCGGCCGCGTAGAGAATGCGGAGCAGCGCGACAAATCCGCTGGCCTTGGGGACGAAGCTGAGGAAGGCCGTCACCGGCGTCGCCGCGCCTTGATAGACATCGGCGGCGTAGACGTGCATGGGTACGACGGCCATCTTGAAGGCCAGCCCGACGATAATCAGCACGATGGCGAGCATTTGCCAGGCCGACCAGCCGGCGCCGGGAATATCCAGCAGAAACTCGAATCGCTGGGCGATGCCGGGATGATCGGTGGTTCCGAAGATCGTGGTCGTGCCGGTGACGCCAAAGAGATAGCTGAACCCCAGCAGCAGCACCGCCGCGGCCATCGCGCCCAGGAAGAAGTATTTGACGCCGGCCTCCTGCGCCACCGCCAGCGGCCGGGAGACCGAAACCATGATGTAAGTGGGAATGCTCGCCAGTTCGATCCCCAGGAACAGGAGCATGAGGTCATTGGCTTCGGCAACGATGAAAAGACCGGCCAGCGACAGGAGCATGAGGGCGAAGAACTCGGCCGTTTCCTCGCCGTAGTCGATCGATGGATTAGCGGTGCCTTCGGCGTTGCTGGGCCAGGCCAAAAGCACGAGCAGCGCGCCGACGGCCGCACCGATGAACTTGACGTATTGGACAAACGGGGTGGTCTGAATCGAATTCCAGGTGGCGTCCGGCGACACGGGGTTATCGGCCGCACTTATGGACGCATTGAGCCTGCCGGCCTGAATTCCCAGCGCGACAACGATGGCGAGCAGGGAGAAAAAGGGAGCGAGTTTACGCGTGGTTGGCTGTTTGGAAATTCCCAGGAGAAACAGCACACAGGCAACCGCTATCAGCAGCAACTCGGGAAGCATCGGACTGAGCAGGGAACTGAGGCTCATAGGTTTACCGTTTGGGAGCTGCCGATGCGACAAAGGTATCGCCGTTGTTGGAATGCGTCGGAGTGGCGGCCGCGACGTTGGCCACGGGAGTAAGAATATCGCTGATCGGCTGGCGCATGGAATTCATGACGCCAAGCGGCATGACGCCCAGATACACCACCGCGATGGCCAGGGGAACGAGAATGCCGATCTCGCGCGGGGAGATATCACCGGGGGGCGGTTCGTATGCGGCCGGTTCATGCGAGTGCGGTGCGTGCGAATTGGGATCGTGCGCGAACGGCGCCGGCGTTTGCGGATCGTGGCCGTGCTCGGGAGTTTTCAGCGGGCCCCAAATAACGCAGGCGAGAAGGTGGAGCATATAGACGGCGCCGAGAATGATTCCGACGGCCGCCAATGCACCAAACCGCCAGCCGAGGTAGCTGCTGGTGAACGCGCCCAGGATGGTGAGGAATTCGCTGACAAACCCATTGAGGCCGGGGACGCCGATGCTGGCGAAGGTGAAGAGAACCATGAAGAAAGCGAGGATCGGCATGCGTTTGGCCAGGCCGGATAGTTGATTGATGTCGCGGGTGTGGTAGCGATCGTAGATCATGCCGACGCAGAGGAACAGTGCGCCAGTCGAGAGGCCGTGGTTAATCATGTAGAGGATGGACCCCTGCAGGCCGACGGGATTGAGGGCGAGCATGCCGAGCACGCAGAAACCGAGGTGGGAGACGCTGCTGTAGGCGACGAGTTTCTTGATGTCCTGTTGCAGCCAGGCGACCAGGGCGCCGTAGAGGATGCCGATGACGCATAGTGTGCCGACGAACTTGAGAAGCTGCGGAAACGCGACGCCATTGGCATCGAGCAGCCCGATCGGCAGCGCCAACCGCAATAGGCCATAGGTGCCGAGTTTGAGCAATACGCCGGCGAGGATGACCGACCCGGCCGTCGGGGCTTCGGTGTGGGCCAGCGGCAGCCACGTGTGGACGGGAAAGAGCGGCACTTTGACGGCAAACCCGGCCAGGAATCCCATGAAAACCCAGAACCTCGCCGTGCCGGACAACGCGGCCACGGCCGTGGCGCCGGAATGCGTGCCGATTCGCGTCGCCGCCACCAGCTCGGAAATGTCCAGAGTTCCGTAGCGCGAACCGAGATAGATGATCGCCGCCAGCGTGAAGACCGAGCCGGTGAATGTAAAGAGGAAGAACTTTCCGGCCGCATAGCGTCGCTGCGGCCCGCCCCAGATGCCGATGATGAAGAACATCGGGATGAGGGTGAGTTCGAAAAAGATGTAGAAGACGATGAGGTTGCGGGAGAGAAACACGCCGAGCATGGCCGCCAGCAGCACCAGCATCCAGGCGTAATATTCGCGCGTGCGGCGGGTGATGGAATCGAAACTGGCCAGGATGGCCAGGGGCATGAGCAGTACAGTCAGCAGCACGAGCCAGAGACTGATGGCGTCCATGCCAAGGTTGAAGTTGACCCAGATCTCCGGGGCGGAAAAACCGGCATAGGCCAGTTGCATGCCTCCCTTGTTGTATTCAAACGTGCAGGCGATGGCGATGCCGATGCCGAGATTGACCAGGCTGACGAACAACGCCCACGATCGTTCCCACGTCGCCGGCACGAACATGCCGGCCACGGCACCGACCATCGGAACAAGAATGAGAAGCAGAAGAATCATGTCGGGGGTTTATCCATGAGCGAAAATGAACAGCAGAATTGCCGCCAGCCCCAGAAGCATGACCGTGGCATAGCCCTGCAAATAGCCGCGCTGTGTTGAGAGCTTGAGTCCGAAGCCGGGCAACTGCGGCAGGAACCCGGCGAATGAGACCACGCCATCGACGATGTACCGGTCGACCAGACAAAACGCCTGGCCGAGTTCGCGAAGCGAATGGATGATCGTGTGCTGATAGAGTTCGTCCACCCAGAACTTGCCGTCGATCCAGCCGGTAACCGGTTGGAGCTTGTCGGCGACCTGCTCGGCTCGCTGGCGATTCTTGAGATGCAGCAGATAGGCCAGCGAGATGCCCAGAATGCTGACAGCGCCGCCGATGACCATGGCCGGCGGGATTCCCCAGCCGGATTCCTTGGCGGTCAGCGGCGTCTCTGGAACGGGTTGACCGAAGAGCGCCGGATCAGGGGCCGGCGTATTCTGCGCGCTGGCCGTCGCCTGGGCCACACCTAGTCCAAGTTGGAACGAAGGGCTGTTCCACAGGAAATTCGCCAGTTTCTCGCCCGGCACATTAAACAGCCCGCCGAAGAGCGCCCCAAAAGCCAGGATAATCAGCGGGAGGATCATGAGCATCGGCTCGGGATTGTGATGCCCGCCGCCGTGCTTTGCGGCTTCATCGGTGGCGTGATGTGCGTCGGCCGGATCGCTGGAGTGCGAGGCCGGACTGGTCGTGTGATCGTCATGCGCCGGGGCGGCGCCGGGAATTTCCGCCGGTGTCGTCGGGACGATCAGCGGGCCTTGAAAGACCTGGAAATAGAGTCGAAACGTGTAATAGGCGGTGAGGAACGCCGTGAACAGGGCTACTGCGCCGACCAGCCAACTGTGCCGCCACGTCTCGGCGATAATCTCGTCCTTGGAGAAGAACCCGCTGGTCAGCGGGAAACCGGCCAGCGCCGCGCAGCCGATCAGCATCAGCAGATTCGTCCATGGGAGCTTGTGTTTCAGCCCGCTCATCTTCCGCATGTCCAGATGTCCGAGCATCGCGTGCATCACCACGCCGCACGACAGGAACAGCAACGCCTTAAAGAAAGCGTGCGTGACCAGATGAAAGATCGCGGCCGTCGGCGCTAAAACGCCCAGCCCGATGAACATGTATCCCAATTGGCTGATCGTGCTGTAGGCGAAGACTTTCTTTAGATCGAATTGCCGCAGCGCGATGAGCCCGGCCAGAAGTGCTGTGAACGCGCCGATCCCCGCCACCGTCGCCATCGCGGCCATGCTGCCCAGGAAAACCGGCCCGCAGCGGGCGATCATGTAAACGCCGGCCGTCACCATCGTCGCCGCGTGAATCAGCGCGGACACCGGTGTCGGGCCTTCCATCGCGTCGGGGAGCCAGACATAAAGCGGAAACTGGGCCGATTTGCCGAACGCGCCCAGCATCAGCAGAAACGGGATGATTTGCAGGGCATTACGCCGCAATTCCGTCAGATAGATCGGATCGGCCGCCATTTGCAGAACGCCCGGCGATTTGAATACGCCGGCCGACGTGGTGGCATAATCAAAAAAGCTGACCGTCCCGAAGGCCAGGAAGGTGAGCATGATCCCCAGGCCGAATCCGAAGTCGCCGATCCGGTTGACCAGAAACGCCTTCTTGGCCGCCTCGCGGGCGCTGGGGCGTTCGTAGTAATAGCCGATCAGCAGATACGAACAGACGCCCACCCCTTCCCAGCCCAGATACATCATCACGAAGTTGTTCGCCATCACCAGGATGCTCATCGAGAAGATGAACAGTCCCAGATACGCGAAGAACCGGAAATACCCGGCTTCCCCGTGCATATACCCGGCCGCGTATACCGTGATCAGGAATCCAATCCCCGTCACCACGCAGAGCATGACGGCGCTGAGCGGATCGATCCACGCCTCGGCGTTGACCTTGAAATTGGAAAAGACATCGCTCTTGTCCGCACTGGCGTCGATCCAGGTATACCACGTGCGGATTGCCGTCAGGTCCAAACCCGAATGCCCCTGATGCCAAAGCGATACCATCCCAAACATGAGCGACAGCGACAAAGCCGCCGCCGCGCCCACGCCGATCCAGATCGGCCAATGCGCCAGCGGCCGCAGCTTCCTGGGCGCAAATCCCGCTAATACCGCGCCGATCAGCGGCAGGAGCGGAATCAGGTAGGCGTATTGGACGGCCAGCAACTTATCCATACATCGGCTCGTTCAGTTCGCTCGCGGGCGGATTAGCCCTTCATGTCCCGCCACGCATCGGCATCCAGCGTATTACGGCGACGAAACAGGAGAATAACCAAACCCAGCGCCAGCGACGCTTCGGCCGCGGCGATGACCAGCACGAAAATGACGAACGCCTGGCCCGCGAGGTTGTTGTGATAACGCCCGAATGCGATCAGGTTGATCGCCACGCCCTGAAACATCAGCTCCGTACACAGGAACATCACGATCAGATTCCGCCGGACCATGAACCCGATGAGCCCGATGACGAACATCGCCGCGCCCACCGCCAGATATTGTTCCAGTGCAAATTGCTCCATAGCCGGCTCAATGCTGCGGAAACGACTTTTGTCTCGGGTTGGTGGTGCCGTAAACCGGAATACTGTGCGGATTATCGTCATCGGGCGTACCGGGCGTCGAAACCGTCTCAACGGTCGGCTCAAACTCGCCCGACTCCGCCGGAACGCGACGTCGGGCGATCATGATCGCTCCGACCATCGAAATTGTCAGGATTAGCCCGGATAACTCCAGTGATACCAATTGGTTGGTGAAGATGTAGGTGCCCAGTGCCTGGGTCGGGCCGACCGCGGCAGCCGCAGGCGCGATGACCGGTACCTGGCTTGCGAGCTGACCTCCCGCATCAAATATCAACAGCAACAGCACCGCCAACGTGATGAATCCCACTGCCGTCGCCAGAAGCGGTTCACGGCTGCGGGTGTCGTATTCCGCCAAACCGGCCAGCGGCTTATCGCTGCCGCCGCTCTGCGCCTGTGCCGCCAGCATGATGACGAACACATACGTCACCAGGATCGCCCCGGCGTAGATGATCACCAGCGCCGCCGCCATGAACTGCGCCCATTCCAGCACGAACAGCCCCGCCGTCGCGAACACCGTCAATACGAAATAGAGCGCAGAATACACCGGCCGGGGATGCGTTATAACCCGCACCGCCGCCGTCAGGGCGATCGCGGAAAACACCCAGAAATAGACCCCGCCCTGGGCGCCAAAGGCCCGATCCGCCGTCCGCACCAGCAATGCCGCCAAAATCAGCCCCGCCGCCGCCGCCAGCACGCCGCCGATCTTGCGAACCGGCCCCTCGGCCGCCGACGGCAGCAGCATGTACGTCCCCACCCCGGCGACCACGCACAGCAAGAGAATCGCCACCCCCGGCAAGGGAACCGGCGCGGTCACTCCCATCACTTCCCGTAGCTGCATCACTCCTGCCATTTCAAGGCCGCAAAGTCTAAGAACGCCTCCCCCGCTTTGCAAGTCGGTCTGGTCCACAATCAATGCCGCGGCAGGTTTGTAAGCCGGCCGATCCGGTGTTCTACCGCACGGGGAGAATGAGTATAATCTATTGCCGGTGGAAAGAGGCATCCTAACCGCCTGAGTGGGTGATGCCTTCGGTGGGCTCGGATTGATACTGGATCGGCTAATCGAAAACTGGTCGGTGCCCGCAGGGCCGGATCGTCAGACGGCGTAGTACGATGAGATTTCGCAAACGCATCATCGAATCATCCCCCGCCTCGCCACGGGCGCCGGCGCGGGGTCTTTCGGCCGTGCTTTTCGATCTGGGGGACACGCTCATCGACTACGGCTATATCGATCCGCAGGCGGTGTTCAACGACGGGGCCCGGCGGACATACGAATACCTGCTGAACCAGGGCCACCGCCCGCCGCCGTTCGATCGGTATCGCCGCCGCCAGTATCGCGCTTTGCGCTGGCGATTCGCCTGGTCGCGGCTTCGCAGGCGGGATTTCAACAGCCTGCACGTGCTTCGCAGCCTTTGCCTGGCGATGGATCTGCCGGCCGACGAGAAATCGGTGATCGAACTGGCTTGGCAGTGGTACGCGCCGCTGGAGCACACCTCCCGCATCGAACCGGATTTGATTCCGACTCTGGCGGCGTTTCGATCGGCCGGATTGAAGCTGGGGATCGTGTCCAACACGTTTATCGCCGGGGCCACACTCGATCGGCACCTGGAACACGTGGGCTTGCTGGATTTCTTTCCCGTGCGCGTCTATTCGAGCGAGACCGGGCGGCGCAAACCGGACCGGCGGATTTTTGACCGCGCTCTGTCGCGCATGAACGTGGACGCGCGGCGTGCGATCTTCGTGGGGGATCGGCTGGACACGGACATCGCCGGCGCCCGGCGCGTGGGAATGCGCACCGCCCTTAAGGCCCGATCCGCCGCAACGCGCGGACCGGCGCCCGATTATACGGTGCGGTCGATCGCCGAACTGGCCCCCATCGTTCTGAGTTCGGAACCGGCCGCTCAGACCAACTGATCCAACCCGCCAAACCCCAGCACTTCCTCGGTGAAAAATGGCTCGGCGAATGCGGTGCCGATTCGCGTTCCAAAATACGCGCCAATCGTCCGCACCATTTCGGGAACCGGACTCTTGTTCCAGATGAACTGCGACTGGTAACACGCGACGGCCCGGCTCTTTGTCTCGATTGTCGAACTGATGTCGATGCAGAACGTCGGATTGAAGTTCATGCGCAGATGCGTGCAGTAATAGTAAATGATCCGCCGCGGATACCACGGCTCGCCGGGGATCGTGCTCCTGGTGAGCTTGGCGTCGAACCGCGCATCCTGCGCGATGCGCGTGACCGCGACGTGGTCGGGATGGGCATCGTGCGGATACGGCGCGAAAATCCAGTCGGGCCGGTGTTGTCGGATCACGGCCGCCAGCGCGTGGCGGCTGGGCAGATCGTGCATCACCTGCCGATTTACAAGACCCAGTTGCGATCGATTCACGCCCAGCACTTTGGCGGCGGCGGCGGATTCGCTTTGCCGCACGGCCGGCGATCCCAGTGGCGTCGGCTCGCCGTCGGTCATGTCCAGCAGATGCACCGTATGCTTCTGCGCCGCCAGAAGCGCGATGGTGCCGCCCATGCCCAGTTCCTGATCGTCTGGATGCGGACCGATGACGAGTATGGATGCCATGCGTTTACCGAGGTTCAGTTGCGTAGGGTCCGCATTGCGGACCACAAAAACCGGTCCGCGATGCGGACCCTACCGGAGCTAACTCCCAAGTTCGCGGTACAGCTTATCCAACTCCGCCACCATGACGGAAGTATCAAACCGCGCCAAGGCGAACGCCCGGCCGGCCTGACCCATCCGGCGGCATCGCTCCGGATCGCCCGCCAGGTCCGAGATCGCCTCACCCAATTTCTCGAACTCAAACGGCGGCACCAGAATTCCCGTCTCCTGATCCACCAGCGCCTCGCGATTGCCGTCCACGTCGTACGTGATCACCGGCTTGCCCGCCAGCGCCGCCTGCGGGAGCGCCCGCGCCAAGCCTTCCCGCCGCGACGGATGCACGAGAATATCCATCGCCCCGGCCAGTTCGGGAACCTGCTCAGGCTTGACCAATCCCGTAAGGACAAAGCGGTCACGCATGCCCATCTCGCGCATGCGCCGCTCGAATTGCCGCCGCAGCGAGCCATCGCCGATCCAGAGGAACCGCAGCTTGGGGTGCCGCACGCACAACCCCGGCGCCAGAGCCAGCAAGTCCTCGTGACCCTTGAGATGGAACAGCCGTCCGATCGTGCCGACGACGATCGTGTCATCCGTCAATCCCAGCCGCTTGCGAACCTGCTGCCGCGGCACCGGCGGCGACAGAAACGGCGCCGTCTCCATGCCGCTGTAGATCGTTACATATTGCGATGGCGTCCCGATCCCGGCTTCGAGGGATTGCTCGCGCATGGCATCGGCCACGCAGACAATCCGCGTCGTAATCGGCGCAGCGCGCTTCTCCAGACGCATGTACATGCCGTTCACCACCCCGAACGTCGATGCCGTGAACGCCAGCCCGTGAATCGTGTGGACGATCGCGCCGACACCCGCTCGATGCGCCGCCCACCGGCCCAGAATCCCCGCCTTGCTCGAATGCGTATGCACGATATCCGGCCGAAGCTCGCGAATCTGCCGCACCAGTTCCCGATACGCCAGATAATCCCGCACCGGCCGGATCGCACGGCGCATCGGATTGACCACGCGCACCGCATACCCGCCGGCCAGGGCACGCTCCATGAGCGACCCCTCCGGCCCCAGCGACGGCCCGGTGATCAGCGTGACATCATGCCCAAGCCGGTGCTGTCCCTCGCAGGACAGGAGCGTATTCTCCTGCGCTCCGCCGACGATCAGACGGGTGATGATGTGGACGACTTTCACGCATGAGGCAATGTAACCGGACGGAGCCATTGGCCCAAATGCGGCCCGGTCCGCCCATTTTCCCGGAAGCAAATGCGATTGACCCGCCCTGGGGGCGAGAAGAAGCCCGAAATGGGCCGCATTTTTCGCTGGACATGGCCCTCCCGGCCGATTATATTTCTGAGCAGCAAATTGGGCTCTTATGCCCATCGAGGTGCCGCATGCGACTGAATCAATTCATTCTCCCTCTGGCGAGTCGCTGAGCGATTTTCGGGATTCTTTTGCTATCTGAATAGCTGTTTTCGCGACGCAAAGCTCTGTGCTTCCGCGCGCGGACCAAGGGAGTTTTTGTGATACATCGAAATAAGAGACGCAATGGCCGCGCGCACGACGCGTCGGCCGAGCTGATGTTTGAACATGCGCTGCTGGGCGATGAAGAGTCCGGGCGCAGAGCGTTTGATCCGCGCCAGGATCGTAAGACGCTGCAACTGTGCCGGCAGGTGCAGCGGGCGCTGACCGTGGCATTGGGCGGTGAATGCGATGATGACGTGCTGCGCGACGTCTATGTCGAATCGGTCGAGCCGATGGGTGGTGCGTCGCAATTGCTCGTGCGCGTGGCCGTGCCAGTCGGGACGGGTCTGCGCGCATTGGATGTGCTGGCGCGGCTGAACGAGCGATCGGCGAGATTGCGCGTGCTTGTCGCCCAATCGATCTGCCGCAAGCGAGCGCCGGGATTGTCGTTCATTGCAATACCGGCCGGCATGGAATCGCCGGAAGGAGGCCAGCCATGAGCGAAATGGAGAATGGCGCCGCCCCGGTGAGGCAGTGGCTTGCGATGCCGATGGAGGCGACGGCGCAGCAGGCGATCGAGCGGATTCGCCGCGCCGACGATGCCGCCTATATCGCGGTGATGCCGGATGTTCATGCCGCCGGCGATGCCTGCGTCGGGACGGCGATGGCGACACGCCGACTGGTCTATCCATCGGCCGTCGGCGGCGACATCGGTTGCGGAATGCTCGCCATGGCATTCGACGCATCGGCCGATGTGCTGCGCGATGCTGCCAACGCCGGAACGATGCTGCGCCTGCTTGGCGAAGGAATCCCCTCGCAGCGGCGAAACCGATCGCGCGTGTTGCCGTTTCCGGCCGCGCTCGATCCCTTTGATCTCTCGCATGCGGCGCTGCGATCGATTGCCGATAGCGAGGGCCGGCTTCAATTCGGGACGCTCGGCGGCGGGAATCACTTCGTCGAGATGCAGGCCGACGAAACCGACCGCCTGTGGCTGATGATCCACACCGGCTCGCGCGCCATCGGGCAGGAGGTGAAGAACCATCACGTCGCCGCGGCGACGATCCGGTCGGCCTCGATGATGGCGCTTGACACCGGCTCGCCCGACGGCCAGGAGTATCTGCACGATCAGGATTGGGCCCGGCGGTTTGCCGATGCCAATCGTCGCGCCATCGGATACCAGGTCGCCGACATTCTGCGGACGGCATTCAAGATCGACCCGATCGAATCGACAACCATTGCCTGCGATCACAATCACGTCCAACGCGAAGAGCATTTCGGGCAAAGCTTCCTGGTTCATCGCAAGGGCGCGATGCCGGCCGATCTTGGAGCGGCCGGCGTTGTGCCGGGTTCGATGGGAACGCTCAGTTTTCACGTCGAAGGCCGCGGTTGCGCCGAATCGCTGCGCTCCAGTGCCCACGGCGCCGGCCGGCTCCTTTCCCGGCACGCCGCCCGCGAAAGATTCCATCGCGCCGATCTTCGTCAGCAGATGGAAGGCGTCTGGTTCGATCCCCGCATGAGCGAAGCCCTGCGCGAAGAATCGCCCCGGTCGTATAAGGACGTTCAGGCCGTCATGCGCGCCCAGCGCGACTTGGTGAAAATCATCCGCACCCTGCGGCCGGTGTTGGTGTTTAAGGGAAAGTAGCGGGGCGGCGATTATGTCGCCTTACTCCAGCCGGGAGGCGACCATTCTTAATGGTGAGCCGATTACCGCGCAGGCGGGGTCGGTATGCGCCGCGAATACATCCGGTGCGCTGGCGTTACGCGATCGCAACCTCCGTACGAATCGTGCGCCCCATGGATTGCGGCGGCGGGACCGGCTCGCCGTCCGCGATCATTCCTTCGATGTGCAGGCGAATGACCTCGGCCATGCGGCGGAGAACCTCCTGCTCGGTCTTTCCCGTGGCGACACATCCGGGGAGATCGGGAATGTACGCGCTGTAGTTCCCTTTCGCCCGTTCAATCACTGCCGTGTATTCAACTTCTGCCATGATGAGTTACTCCGGTACCAACGGAAATCGAATCGGCCGTCCATCCCGTTGCGAGCGGTAAATGGCCGTGAACAATTCTACGGTATTCCGCCCGTCTTCGGCTGTGATCGCGGGCGGGCGGTTTTGTTGGATGGATTGGAGGAAATCGCGGATTTGGGCGGTGTGATAATGCGCGATCGGGTCGATTTTGGCGAAGTGATCTGTGTCTTGTTGCTGCCAGATTTGCCGGAGATGTTCTTCGCCCTTGATCGTCCAGAGGTCGTTGACGGGGGGTTCGGTGATGTTGGAGATGCCGGCGATGAACATCGCGCCGCCGTCGGTTTGCACGCCGATGCTGGCGCCGCTCGTGCCGTGGATGTGGACCTTTCCGTAGAGAGCGGGGTTTTGCGAATTGCTCACGATGATGTTGCCCAGCGCGCCGCTTTGGAAACGCACGATGGCGACGGCCGTGTCTTCGACTTCGATGTACGGATGATTGAGATTGGCCCAATATCCGGCGAGCTCCGCGACCGGGCCCATGTACCAGAGCAGCAGGTCCAGTTGATGCGGCGCCTGGTTGACCAGCACGCCGCCGCCTTCGCCGCACCATGTGCCGCGCCACGGATCGCTGGCGTAATACTTCTGATCGCGCCAGCCGTACATCGCAACCGAGCCAAGGACCGGCCGGCCGATCTTTCCGGCGTCGATAGCCTGGCGGATGCGCTGGCACGGTTCGTAAAAGCGGCGCTGACACACGGTGGCCAGCGTGACGCCGGTTTGATTGGCCGCTGCGATCATCCGGTCGCAATCCGCCAGCGATGAGGCCAGCGGCTTCTCGACCAGCACATGAACACCGGCCTGCGCGGCGATGACGGCCGGTTCGGCGTGCCGGGGATGCGGCGTACACACCAGCAGCGCTTCGATCCGCGATTCACGCAGCATCCTGGGCAGATCGTCATAGGCGGCCACGCCGTATTTCTCCGCGAACGGGCGGGCCTTTTCGAGGCTTGACCCGCAGACGGCCGTGAATTGCGATTCGGGCAACGACCGCAGCGCGGCGGCGTGGATATGGCCGACCTTTCCGCAGCCGATCAATCCGGTCCTGATGGGGCTCACGCGGAACCTTCGCTTGAGGGTGTGAGAATGACCTTCATCAGACCCGGCTCATGGGCGTGAAGCCGCGAAAACCATTGCGGGCCTTGCTCCAGCGGCGCAACGGCGCTGATGAGCGATTGGACGTCGATCCGGCCGCGGGCCATCAGGTCCAGGCAGGCCGGATATTCTCCGCTGGATGCGCACGAACCCAGCAGCGTCAACTCTCGCGTGACGACGGATTGAAGCGGCAGGTCGACGCGCGGGGAAACATTGCCGACCAAAGTGACCGTGCCGCCCTTGCGTACGCTGGCGATGGCAGCGGAAATCGATTCGTTGGCGCCGACGGCTTCGAAGACCAACTGCGCGCCGGCGCCGCCGGTGAGCGATTTGATCGCCTCAATGAGATTCGCCGACTTGGCGTTCAACGTATAGTCGGCGCCGAACTGCCGTGCCCGGGCCAGACGCGTGTCGTCCAGATCGACCGCGATCAACATCCCGCACCCGCTGGCGCGCAAGGCCTGCACGAGCAATTGTCCGATCATGCCGGCGCCGATGACCAATGCCGAATCACCCAGCACCGGCGCCGCGCGGTGCACGGCGTGCAGGGCGATGGAGACGGCCTCGACCATCGCCGCGTGCTCGAACGACAGGCTGTCGGGCAATCGGTACGCGATATGTTCCGGGATCGCCACGAATTCCGCGAAGCAGCCGTGCCGGCGGTATTCAGCGCACGAAACGCCCAGCACCCGGCGGTGGTCGCACAGATTGATGCGGCCAGCGCGGCAATAGGCGCACGTGCCGCATGAGACGGTCGAATCGAACGTGATTCGATCGCCCGGTTTGAATCGCCGCACATCGGCGCCGACGCGTTCGACGACGCCGGCGGCTTCGTGACCCATGACGATCGGCGGGATGCGCCGGCCGGTGCTGCCGTCATACCCATGCACGTCGCTGCCACAAATGCCGCAGGCTTTGACGCACACGAGCAACTCGCCGGCGAAAATTTCCGGCACGGCAACTTCCGCCATCTGGAGCTGTTCCTTGTCAACCAGTAACAACGCTTTCATGCAAGTCCTCGCGAATGAAATCGGCCAGGCGACCTGTGTTTACGACTTGCCGCCGGGGGTGATGACCTCAAAGCCGCGCGGCTCCTCGGTCGCATCGCGCGGCACATCGCCGACCAGCGAGCCGAGTAGGCCGGCCAACAGAAAACTTCCGGCCAGATAGGCGAACGCGGCGCCGCTTGAGTAGTGTTTCTTGAGCATTCCGGCCAATAGCGTTCCCAGGAAACCGCCGACGGCGCCGAACGTGTTGATCAGCGCCATCGATTCGCCCACGACGTTTCGCGGCAG